>OLFX01000139.1_pt1 | contig 127617 bp, 107 predicted proteins | sample 1605091 | NCBI WGS metagenome assembly OLFX01 (sample SAMEA3888906, study PRJEB22519) | human gut metagenome | biome: human gut; feature: human-associated habitat; material: faeces | place: Denmark | collected 2012
TTGGAAACGAAGTAAAACCGGAGAAAAAGGATGAGAACCCGTACCGTTATTGTGGGGAATACTACGATAAAGAGACGGAGGAAGTCTATCTGCGGGCAAGATACTATGAGCCGGGAGTAGGAAGATTTATCACAAGAGATACCTATACCGGGGAAAGTGATGAGCCGCTGAGTCTGCATTTGTATACCTATTGTGAGAATGATGGGGTGAATATGGTGGACCCGAGTGGGCATGATAAAATTAAGATGAAGCATATAAATGGAATGAAATGGAAGAAAAATTGGAAGGGAAGGAAATGGACTAAAAAGAATATTAGCATGATGAATGCTCTTTTAAAAAAATATGGTATTAAGAAGAAGAAGAGTATTGCATTGATGATGGCAACCTGTGATCAAGAGAGTGGTCAGGGAAGAATTATGCAAGAAGAGGGAGATGATAATTATTGTAGGAGTCATGGATATACAGTATATACTAAAGGTGCAGGATATATCCAAATTACAGGAAATGATCAACTTGATTTTTTGTCATATATAGGAGTTAAACCTAAGACAAATAGGACAGAGCAGATTTCAAAAAAATATGCATGGGAGGCTGCATGTTGGGAATGGGGGATTTGTCAAAAAGGTGGTCATAGTATGAATAAATATGTTAGTGATCATGGGAAAAGTATATCGGTTTTTTTGATTACTCAGTATTATATTAATGGATGGCCTTATAGTAAAGGTGATAAAAAATATGAACAATTTAATTCTGATATGATTTCATTACGAAAGAAGACAAAGAAATTTTCTTATAATAGGAAAAAGATAGTAGTTGATAATATGAAATATAGGGCACCAAGTAGATGGAGCGAGAGAAGTAAATCTTATGAAAAAGCTATGAAAGTGTTCTATGGTAAATGATGTGATAAATTTATTTACCATTGAGATAGGATGTGATATGTTTGAATATGAAAAGAAAATGGTTATATATTATTTTTAGTTGTGTATTTTTGGGCTTTTTGTTATTTGTTGTTAATATTTTTACGACGGAAAGGAAAAAGGAAAAAAATACTGAATTTCCAGTAATTTATAATGTCGAATATATGGAGTACAAGGAAGAACAATGGGACAGATTCAAAATTTATGTGCCATATGTGGAGAATCTAGGAAACCAAGATTTAGAAAAGACTATAAATAATGTTTTAAAACAGGAAGCGGTAACATGGTTGATGAATGATAATATATTTTCGAAAGGTCATAAGTCAATGAAACCACGTGTGATATGTCAATCTAAGCAAATATTATCAATTGAATTGCCCTATAGAAGTGTTGGTGGCAGATTCATATCGTTTGTAAATCATTATATTACAATTGATATGCAAACTGGAAGAAAAATTACATATAGCGAATTGATAGAAAATGAAGGTAAATTGATTGATTTGTTAAGAGATGGAAAGTCAATTTTCTCTGATGGTACAATATATGATAATAATCAGAATGAGTCAGATCTATATATAAGAAAAAAAATGAAGGAAATGTCAAAAGATGATATAAAAGAACTTTTAGAACAGTGCAAAATGTCACAAGAGGATATTTTATTATATGATGAGGGGAAAGGAAAAACTACTGTTGAGACACATGCGGATTTTTATATATCAGAAAATGCTTTTAGTATTACATATGTAGAGGGAACATGCCGTTACTATGTATCCATTGGATTAGAGATATTAAAGAAAGAAGGGGTAATTAATATGGCTTATTTTAGTTAAATTGCAATTATTACAGATTATTAGGCAGAAGTATCGTTCCTCTAAGTCGTGATACTACCCAGGAGTTTGACAGGTGAATATCGAAAAAATTACAAAAGTGTCCCCTCATTCTGCAAAAATCGACTTGAGTATTGCAATTGTTGTGTTTATTGTAAAATATAATTACCGAAAGTTGCAAATGAGAATTGGAGAATGTTGCAAAACATTCGTTAAAAACTCTCAGGAACGGTGTAGCGCCTGAGTGGTAGCCACCAAGTATGAGTTTTCCAATGAAAAGATCCATTGCAGACATATCCAAAAACCATTAACCTTGTTTTTGTTGTAGCAAACAAATAAAGACAAGGAGGAAAGGAGAATGTCAACTACAATGGATCAGATACATCATATCAGAGATATGTTCTATCAACAAGATAAGAACATTTCTGAAATCGCATCTGAGACCGGTCTTAACTGGAAAACGGTCAAAAAATATGTGGATATGGAGGACTTCAATAGTCCGCCACCCATACCAGCATCATCAGAGATTCATGAATCCAAACTGGACCCGTTCAAACCTCTGATTGATGAATGGCTGCTGGCAGACAAGCTTGCACCTCGAAAGCAGCGGCATACAGCCAAAAGAGTCTATAAACGCCTTAAAGATGAGGCAGATGGCTTTGAATGCAGTTACAGGCTTGTCGCTTTATACGTCAAACAGAAGCCTGCAAATAAAAAGTCAAGGCTAAATTGAAGAACATTGAAAATTTTATACAGGTTGAAAATTAGGTATCAAAATAAGACCACCACACCAGTGCTGGTCTGAGAATTATAATGATGATTAGGATTCTGGAAGAGATGAAAGATATTCTTTCACTCGTCCGTAATAGATTCTTAGAAACTTGTTGGCACCTGCAGTCATATAGACATAGTAAGGCTTGCCTTGTGCCCGCTTCTTGTCTATGAACTGATACACAGGATCATCCTGTGGGTGTGTTTTTATTAAGGCATCCATTACCTGAAATAAAGTCTTTCGAAGATTAGATGAGCCTCGTTTTGAAGTTGGAACATTTTTTTGTTCATAACTTCCCGATTCATTAACACCAGGATCCACACCGGCAAAAGCAGTAATAGCCCCTTTATGAGTAAAACGGGAAACATCGCCAATCTCAGCCATCAACTGAGGACCAAGTGAAGTTCCTACGCCTTTCATAGCCATAACGACAGGGTATTCGGGAAGCTGGGAAGCAGTTTCGTTCATAAGTGTGCGTAGTGATTCAACCGTTGCAGAGGCAATGTTAAGCTGGTTTACGGCTTGCTTGATAATAAGCTTTGTAATGTTATCCTTAGGAAGTACAGGAACAAGTTCCTTTGCTTTTCCATAGATTTCTTCAGCTTTGGATTGGCTGAAGTTGTACTTCTTACGTTTGCACCAGTTTTGATAATGGTCGATAAAGGCATTCAGAGACATTTTACGGACACAGTCCACATGCCAGTATGTAGATGCAAAATCAACCCATTTCTGGCTGCCGTCACTGCGTGCAGGACTATCAAAGTAAGTATTAACACCAGGATAGGTTTGGTCAAGAATGCCGATAAGATTATTCTTCATAGCCGTCTTGTGCTTCATGTAGAAGCTGAACTGACGGTTCATGGTTTTAAGTTGATTGCGTAATTCATCCATAACACTATACTGTTTAAGATTTTGCCACTTGTCAAGTGCATATCGTGCAATCTTAACAGCGTCAGCTTTGTCGGATTTGACTTTACGAAGGGAATCATTATCAAAATCCTTGATAAGTTTTGGGTTAATGGCACTGACGAAAAGGTTTGCCTCTGAAAGCTGATGGGCAAGGACTTCATAGTAACGTCCTGTATGCTCCATTACAATTCGGGATTCACCTTCAACAGAGTTAATTAGTTCTACAAGTGAATTGATATCACTGGCTGTATGCTTGATTTCAAAAGGTGCAGAAACTATTTCACCGAAAGGTCGCATAATAGCAACCATGCTTTTCCCTTTTGAAACATCGATACCTACTGCGTTCATAAATTTGTCACTCCTTAAGATTGCTACAATGGATAAATACCAGTTTTACTCATTGCCTATTCCATCTACTGTGGTGTGACACGAATGCACATATAGCGATTCAACCTGCATAAAACGAACGCTGCGAATGAGGAGCTGGTTATCAGTCTTTTGTACGGACGCGAAGTCCAAGAAAGAGGAAGATATCCGATTGCTACCTACATTCTAACAGCTTAAGCAACAAGATGGGTAATTCCTTACTGGCTGTAAGGGGTATTAACCATAAATATATTGTAGTAGAAAGGAAGATGTGTAGTGAATTTTAATTCCCTTATGAATTCATTATACCACGTGAAAAGATGAAAAATAATATATGCATAATATTTATTAGTTTGATTTGTATATTTTTGTCAGTGGGTTGTGGCGGCAAAAAGATCAAACAAAAGACAGAAGTTAAAAACGATATGACATTGTCGCAAGAGAAGCGAGATAATGTAGGGAAGTACCTTTTTAATGCGGATGAGATGGAATCGATTGAGATAAGCGGGAAGGATTTACAGAAAAGGAAGAAATGTGAAATGTCGACGGAGATAACGAAAGGAGAAACATTAGATTTCGTAATTAAACGTGAGGATGTAGGTGATGGTATTTCGATGAAGGTTTTTTCGGAAAACCAAAGTATTGATTTAATTAGTAATTTAGGAGAATCATTAGAAGAGAAGTGGGCAGGAGCGAAAAAAGGTTTCTTTTATCAAATGGCTGCCTGTGATATTAATGGCGATGGAGAAAAAGAAATCATAATTGCTGGAGGAAATAAGAAGGATGTATTGGAACTGTGTGTACTTCAGGTAAAGAAGAATTTAGAACTTGGATATGGGGAGGAAGGGGAAGAAAATCCACAATTAATAAAAAGCATTAACGGAGGCTACAAAGCTTATCTTAACGATAAAAGAAAGATTTGTGTTATAGATGGGAAAAATATAGTTAGTTATACAGTGTTTTAGTGTGGAATTTTGTCATAGAAGTAGAGAATAGGAGACAGATGAACGAGTTGACAAAGGAAAAAAGCAAGAAACAAAGTTATTTTTGCTTTTGTAACTAAAATCATTACAAAAGGCCTGCACAAAGTTACTTTATATCCAGAAAATTCTATTTTGGAGATATATGTTGTAACGTATTAACTGTTCAACAAAGTTAGTAAAATTAAGTTTGTTGAACATACATGAAAAAGAAAAGAATAGAGAGATTATGTACATGGAAATTATTATGCAGACAATTAGAATTATAGATTATGAAAATAATAAGGTCGTGAATAGGGATATTCCAGACGCATTTTCTGATTATGTAAGACAATTAATTGCTTACAATGAAAAAGACCAAAATTATGGAGTATTTCGTGTTTTAGATTATGCATTGTGGAAAGGAGTAAGATGATGAAATATATGTGTTTGAAAATGTGTGTTTCTATATTTGTGATAGCAGCAATAACAGGCTGTGGGAAAGTTGAAACCAAAGATGCTAAAAAGAAACCAACAGAAACAAGCGAAATACATAATGAATATTTTCCATATACAGAAAATTGTCAAATAAAAGTTTCCGGGCGGTTCTATTTTTCAGATTTATTGGAAAAAGAAACAACGGTGTTTGTCAATAGAGAAAAAAAGGCAAAAGGGGAGAAGTATGGCACATTTTTTTTCAGCGGGTGGAGTATGATTCTTATGATAGCGATGGACGATACCACATGCCGAAGGAATGCTTAGATATGTACTATTTTTTGGTCAAGCAAGATAGGATATACTGGTATCGTATGCCACATATGCCGGATAATGAAATGAAAACTTTTTGTGAGGAGGGGCGAATACCAGAAGAATACACTCATATTATTTGCCAGAAGGATGAAATGAAAGATGTTTTATCGGAGGAAGAATCCGGTGAACATGAGCGAATGTTGATTTATGGGAAAAAGAAAGATGTTAGACAGTATAATACATGGACTGTAAAGAAAGATTTTTCAGATATACTTAGCATATGTACTGTTTCGTTTAAAAAGAATATTGGACTTGTTGCGTATAGTTGTTCCTGGACAGCAGCTGGAAAAAACACTGTTGAGCTTTGGGATAAAAGATATGTTTCGAAGCGGGCTAAAAAAAGTTTCAAGTATAATTGATAGAGGAAGAATGAGATGGAAAAAGGAGAAGTTAATGAATGAAAAAAATAATTATTTGGGGAATTAATATTATAGTTATTATTCTAATTGTGTTTTTGGTGAGTTGTATTTTTAGAAATAATGCAAATAGAAGCGATGATATTAAAGGAGTGAAAAATACTGCAACAGTAAAAGAAACGGTACAGGATGGTAATTATTCGATTGGATTTTACAGTTATGAAAAGAAAATTCGAAATAAGACAAAAAAATGTTGGATACCTTTTGTGGATTTTGCTAGTTTAGAAACATCAGATGAGAACCTAGAAACAACAGATGAGATAAATGATATTTTGTTTGATAGTGCTACAAAGTGGATGAACTATTGTTTTGTAAGCTCAGTAGCAGAACGAGAACAACCAGTAATCAGGTGTCATAACGATAGATATTTGTCAATTGAATTAACATATCGTACTCATGCAAACAAAGTTTTTGAAATATGTAATTTTATCACAATTGATTTGAAAAGAAAAAAAAGAATTTTTTTAAAAGACATTGTGGATAAGAAGACAATTATTAAAAAAATGCGAGAAGGAACAGATGTTTATTTAAAAGAATTTGCGGTTTTGGATAAGAAAGAGAATGAGAGGGCAACTTTACGGTTTCGTGAATCCTTAAAAAAGACTCCCATTACAGAGTTAGAAAAAATGGTGGATGAATGCTCTATGGATGAAAGTATGTTTCCATCTGTATCTAATGCAAAAAGAACCGGGCTTGAAAATAAAAGTGGATTTTACATACAGGGGAATATACTTGTTATTGATGATGCAAGAATGCGTCAACATGGCAGGATAATTATAAAAAATGTAATTAACTAAGCGGGAAGCGACGAGCAGGGAAAATGAGTATATCAATTGATATTAAAGAAAGGAAAGTGTGATAATTACCTTCCCGGTTATCATGCAAGGAGAAGAATGAAAAATAAAATTTGGACATGTCTTATAATTTTGACTATTGCAGCAGTGAATGTATCTTGTAGTAGTGAAACAGAAAGTAAAAACATTGATTCACAGGTGACTTCAAAGGAGACTCAGAGTAAAGATTTTCAAAGTGAAAATTCAGAGGAAAATGTTGAAGATACAAAGGAATATTCTGGTTCTGACAATCCCATAGATAAATATTTTTCTCCTAAACTAAGGCCTTTGGATATTTCAGAGGTGGAACTTAGAGAAAATCGGGAAGCATATAAAAAAGCATGGAAGGCTGAATACAAAAATGTAATGAAGTCCCTAAAAAAGAAGTGTGTTTATGCTGAGGACAAAAGAGATATTAATTCATTAGAGAAAAATATTGAACAGCAAATTAAGGTAGAAAAGAAAGTCCTGAAAACAGAATTGACAGAAGCCTATGAAATAAATCCGGATTCGAGTAAGGTCAAAAATGATTTTTCAAGGATTTCTTTACTGGGGCATGGAACAAGGGAGTGTCTGAGCCAGAGTGAAGGAGAGATATATCGGGATGTGTGTATAAGAATTTTGAATTTATACTCAGGAAAATATAAATTCAAATTTTGCGCTCCTAAAAATGAAAACTAAATTAGCTAAAATTGGATATGTCGCAAATAGTTTCAATACCGTACTTGGCGATTTTATAAGTGCAGGGAGGCTTTATGAATATATTGGTGGAATGTGTAATCCAAGAAAACTTATTAAATATTCCAGAGCATTTAACTTGGAAAAGAAATAGTTATAAAGGAGTAGAGATATGGGCGAAAAATTATTATCGAATAAGGCTGCCAAGATAGCGGTTGAAGATATCGTGCAAAAGGTAATGGATATTTTTGAGGCAGAAGACGGAAGAGTGTTTGAGGAAAAGAAAAAGGAAGTAATAGAATATCTAAAAAATCAAGAGGACACTTTACTGGCAGAAAGGGTGCTTTCGGCTGCCATTAATGATGAAAAAGGCCGATGTTGGAAAGAAAAATTTTGGCAGGCGGGAGAAATATTGCAGAGTAATGGTCATGTTATATTACGAAAGGTAAAAGAAACAGATAGGGAAATGTTTCTTGAACTGCAAAGAGAGACTTCTATGATGAGGTCTATGTTTAAAGAGGAAAGCTACCGATTAATGCTGTGGGACGAGCATATACAGGATAAAGCATTAATGGCTACAATAGAGGTTGATGACGAATATGCCGGGTATTGTGGGATTAATAACCTTTCAAAGGAGTATTGGGAAATTGCAATAGAATTGCGTGAGAAATGGAGGAGACAAGGTATTGGATATAATGCATTAAAGATTTTTTTGTCGGAAATGAAATCGCGGGTACAAAAGAGAGAATTTAGAGTTAAAATAGATTCTGATAACTATGCAAGCCAAGGTTTGTTTGAAAAATTAGGTGCGGTACCATATGGTATAGCAGAATTTATGTTGCACAAAGAGGAAGATATAAGGAAGTGTGAAGAAGAAAATTTGCAGGAAATAGATGATAAGTTAATGGAAGTAGCTGAGAAATTTGGCGTAGAACCAAGAAAACTATTAAGCCATGTGCTGGAATATAGATTGGAATGGTAATGGTTAATTGATAGGGAATCAGAAAAGGTATGTAAATATTTGAAATGATTCCCTTTTTAATATTTCGTTTTGCATTATTTAGTTCTTTTTTAGTGGGAAAAATATTATTCCAAAGAATTTATAGGTTACAGGTTGACAGACTCTGTCAACTAAAATTATGATATCAATATAACATAAGTGCACATAATGTTATATTAAAATATTTGGAGGAATAAGAAAATGAATGGATTAAGATATATTAGAAAACAGTGTAATTTTTCTTTGAGTCAGTTGGCTGAGAGATTGGAAGTTTCGAGACAAATAATAAGTGCTTGGGAAAATGGGAAAAAGGAAATTCCAGAAATGAGAAAGAAGCAATTGGCAGATTTTTTTGGTATTGACAAGTGTTTCTTTGATGAAATATCGGAGGAACAGAAAAGAATTTTATTAGACAAGGCAATGTTTAGATATATCGAAGATGGTGAGGAAACTTATCGTTATAAGCCTGATAAGAATACGAAAAAGCTGGCTGCATATTTTTCACCAGAACGTGAAATGAGTTTGAGTGAGGAACTTATTGAGTTGCAAAGGAAGCAAAAACAATTATTGGATCGTATAAATAATATGATTTCAGGTTCTAAACAAGTAAGTCTTAGAGACCAGATGTGTTTTATTACGAGGGGAGTAGAAGTTTTTAGCATGATAGCAGATGCTATGGATGGATGTTTTTCAAAAGAAATGCAATATAAAATGTCATATTATTTTGGGATGCTGGAGGTTTTGCGAGCAATGAATATTGTGATAAATTTGTCAGATGATGAACAGAGAGAGAATGTATCGGATGACGAAAGTTTTAGTAAATTAGTATTGGTCATAAAACGAGTATTTGAGAATATGATGGATAAGACAAGCATGCCGGTGAACAATTCAGAAAAGAATAATGGTAATAATAAAGAGGTATTAACGATGCAGGAGAAAATACATATGGTAGAGGAAAGTTATAGTAAATTTGAGAAACCAAAGAATATGAAAATGTATTCCGTATATTTAGATTAAAAGGCAAAATTTAGTGCAGGTGGGAGGATTATTGGACAGCTAGGAATGTATTATACACTCAAAGAGAACCTTTAAACCTTATAATTCTGAATTTTGTAGGAGGTAGAGAGATGAGAGATTGGATGGATTTTGATGGCGACGGTGAGGTGGATAGCAGTGAGAGCATGTTTGCTGAAGAAATGCTTTGCACGAGTAAACAAGAGCATGAGGCATTATTTGGAGATGCTGGAGATTTCGATGACGATATGGAAGATGATTTTGAAATTGATGCTATGGTAGCAGGTCTTGATGTTGATGAGTTAGAACTTATGGATCCGGATGAGAGGGCAGAGGTGTTAGAAGAAGCCGGCTTAGATCCGGATGACTATGATTTTTACTAGGGTTAAAAAGGAGGCTGATTAATATGAAAAACAATTCTGGTAAAACGGAGGTGCTATTATGAGCAAAAAATATTTTACGATTACAGGTTTGAATCATTACTATGGAAGTGATTTTTTAAAGAGAGGAATGAAAGTAAAGCTTGAGAAGGAACCGGATAATAGGTTTGATTCTGAAGCAATTGCGGTTAAAATGAAAGGTTTAGCTAAAATTGGATATGTGGCAAATAGTCCCAATACCGTACTTGGTGATTCTATAAGTGCAGGGAGACTTTATGAGTATATTGGGAAAAAGGCCAAAGGAAGTGTAGTTTATGTACTGCCCAATGGAGTGGTGTGCAAGTTGAAGGAGTAATCCTGCAAACAAATTAATATAAGTTGTTATCCGCCCTCTAAACTGGTATGATAAATTTATCAATAGGAGGACCGTGATTATCATGAGAATACTTATGTTAGGGAACAGTTTTACCTCGGCTAACAATCTCCCCCAATTAATTGCCAAAAGAACCGGTGCAGAGGTTGTAGCACATACAAGAGGTGGTGCAAGGTTAAAAGAACATTTGAATCCTAATACAAAGATGGGAGCAAAAACATTAGCGGCATTGGAAGAAGAACCGTGGGATTTTGTTATTTTGCAGGAAATGAGTAATGGACCGATTACCGCGAAAGAAAGATTTCGCGACAGTGCAGGAGATTTGTGTGATTTGATATGGTCGATAGGTGCAAAACCGGTTTTTTATGCGACGTGGGCTTATCAGAAGGAATGCGGTAAACTTGTAAAACTTGGGCTTTCATATGATGAAATGTATGAGCAGATGCATGAAAGTTATTATGAAGCTGCAAAAGAAAACAACGCACTTATTGCGGATGTAGGGACAGCATTTTATGAAAATTCAAGTGATATACCTATTTACGCAGATGATGGCTGTCATCCGAGTGCTGTAGGAAGTGAAATTGCGGCTGATGTCATTTCAGAAATCATCAGAAATAACTATAGGCAATTGGCAGCAAATGATGGAGATGAATTTTGTCCGCGATGTGATGCCAATTTAACATTGCAAAAAGGTTATCGCAACGATTTGCCCTACTGGGTCTGCAAAGGGTGTGGAGAAATGCTGATAAATCCGCGTGTGGAAGCAGACGATGATGTGGCGTGGATTTGCGACCAATGTGAATCTCTGCTGAATGAACAGGATGGTTTTAAAGAAAACTGTGATAGTTGGAAATGCACAGAGTGTGGATTTGTAAATCAAATTGATGAAAGTATGATTTATTTATCCGAGGATGAATATCAGATATCGCTTTCGAATCCTTATAAGGGAATGACAGATGAAGACGTAATTGAACTTATGAGTTATGAAGAAATCCGCAATTTGGATGAAAGAGAGAATGTTGTACTCGTAAAAATGGATGGGAAAAACTATGTAAAGAAAATTCTCAGTACATATAATGAAAGTGTGTATCGGTATCTTGCGTGCCATCCAATTGCCCATATGCCACAGATTTTTAAGGTTTATCGGGGTGACAGGTATTTAGTGATTATTGAGGAATATATCGAAGGAAGTTCATTATCAGAACACCTGAGAGAAGGAACTTTTGAGCCATTTGAGGCGGCGCGTATTGCAAGGGATTTATGTTGTATTTTAAATGAATTGCATACACTGGAGTGCCCAATCATTCATCGGGACATCAAACCATCAAATGTTATGCTCACCAAATCGGGAGAAGTGGTGTTACTTGATATGAATGTAGCAAAATGGTATGATTCGGAGGAAAAAGAAGATACAAGACTGCTTGGCACTAAGGATTATGCGGCACCGGAGCAGGCCGGATATGGGATGAAAGCGTCCTCAGATAAAACCGATATTTATGCAGTTGGAATTCTTTTAAATGTAATGCTTACCGGAAAACTTCCAAAAGAGAAACCGGCACAAGGAAAATTGTGGGATATTATAGAACGGTGTATATCTTTGGATGCGGATACCCGGTATAGTGCAGACGAATTAATTGAACGATTGGACAACTATTTAGGGGAGAATACGAATGCAGGAAAAAAGGACAGATGAACTGGATGAACTTTTGGAAACAATGAAGCCGGAGCAATTGGGCGATTATTACAAAGACAACAAAAAATATATGGCAGATGACAAGAAAACATTTTCTTATTATATGAAAGATGTTTTGGCAAATAAGAATTTAATGTGTGCAAATCGAAAAATATGTCTGAAGGATATTTATTCAATTGCCGGCGTCTCTGAATCTTACGGCGAGAAAATTCTAAATATGGAAAAGCATACGAAAAACCGTGATTTGATTCTTCGATTTTGTATAGCGGGACATTTTTTACTGGATGAAGTGAACCGGGCACTTAAATTATATGGAATGAATCCATTGTATGCGAAGGATAAGAGAGATGCCTGTTTCATTGTCGCAATTAATAATAGAAAATATGAATTGTTTGAAATTGATGATATGCTTGAGAGGCAGGGACTGAAAAAAATATCAAAAGAAGAATAAGCAAAATCCTCACCGTTTTGGTGGGGATTTTCTTTTGAATTCTATGATAGGATTTTTTTACAGATATCTGAAAACTTACGCAGAGTAATCAAAAAGTAATTTGAAATGTACTTGTAGAATTTATATAGTTATATTATGAAAGGGGGCATAGGTTTATGGGGGTGAAAATTAGTCTCGGAAGGTTTATTTCAACGAGACGAAAACAGAAGTTTATGACACAGGAAGAACTGGCAAATAAGATGCATGTATCAAAATCGGCAATTGCTAAATGGGAAACCGATGGTGGAGTTCCGGACCGGGATAATTTATATCGGTTGGCGGAAATTATCGGTGTCTCTGTGGATTCCATGCATCAGATTATAGCCGGGAATGTTTGTGTGAATGAAGAACAATCAGTCAAGCCGAATATAACGCAGGATGTGATTCAATTGTTGGAAGCATATGGATATGAAGTGATTCGACCGGAGGAGAAAAGGAACATTGTAGTGAAGATTAAGGAGGAAGAAAGATGACAGAAACAGATGGAAAAAAGAAAATAATTGTGGTTTCATTTTTGGCTATGTTGATTGGCTCAATAATGTTAATAATAACTTTGTTTGTGCCTTTTGCATCTGCTACAGATGATCATAGGGAGTATTTAGAAAAGTACGCAAATACGGTGAGTATTGAGGAATTGGATATAACAAATGAACAATTGCTTGATGTATCATTGTTTAAATTTGCAAGAATATATTCTGCATTAAGTGGAATGGAAATTTCAAGAGACATAAGTATTTCTTGTATTGCGATGATTTCAGTATTTGCTTTTTTTGCGCTATTAACATTGCTTTTTTCTATATTAAGGAAAGCAATACCTGTAATTATTTTTGATTTACTTACATTCGTTGTGTTTAGAATTATACAATGGGATTTTGAAGACAGAGGTGTGATTTCAAACAGTAAATATGATGGTGGAATAGCACTGTACATAGGGTATATTGGTGTGGTTATTGTTATGGCTGGAGCTGTGACTCTTTTAGTAATGAAGATTAAAAATAAAAAACAACGAAAAGTGTTAGAACAGTAAAATGGAGGAAATTTTAATGAAAAAATTATTATCAATGGTAGTTATTTTTTGCATGGTATTTATTTTGGGGGCTTGTGGAAGCAAGGAAGCTGGAAGTGAGGCAAACGGTAATACGGAAGATGAAAAAGCTAAAATCAAAATTGAAGAGTTGAATTATCAGGTTAATGTTGAAGTTGATAATGGTGAACGCTATGTGATGATGAAATTAACCAATAATTCTAAATATGTAATTACAAATTTTGAATTGACATATAAAGCAAAAAAAGATGTCACGAATGAGCAGAAAAACAAATTTTATGATGAAATACAAAAGAACTTTAAATTTAATGAAGAGGATGTTAATGAGTTAAAACAAAAAGAAATTTCTATGCATGCCGAAACAAACAGATTGATTGATGCTGGTCAAACAGTTGATAAAATTAATTGTTATTATTTTGGTGGCAGCTATTATTTAAAGGATATAAATCATTTGAAACTTTGTGAGCCAGATATCGCTACTATAAAATATATTGATGATGGCAAGATTCATACGATGTATTATGACTATGCTAATGACAGTTATTCTTATGATGATGAAATAATACCTTCAAATCAGTGGACCAAAAGGGCAATTGGGCAAAAAATACCAAAACTTGATTCTAAATGCATTATTGCTGATACAGATGAAGATGATGAGTTCAAGTTTGAAGCATATGGATTCACAATCGATGAATTTAATGAATATGTAGATAAATGTAAAAAATTAGGATATATTGTTGATGAACTTTCTTTTGATAATTCTTATTCTGCAGATAATACGGATGGATATAACGTGGATCTTGATTTTGAAGAAAAAGATTGTGCAATAAGAGTAACAATACAAAGTCCAGAGTGAACAAAAGAATGAGAGTGAGGAATGATAAATGGATTTATGTGATCAATGTGGTAACAAAAGTTTAATGCCGGAACATTATTCAGATGTCTGTTTGTGCAAGAAATGTAGCATGAAATTATTGAGTTCAACGTGGAAGAACAAAGAATATGATTCGAATGAAGAAATTGACAGACAAATGGAAAAAGTCATAAAATTAGCGGGTAAATATTCTTATTCTCCAAAAGTTATTGAAGGGCTAAGCAGTTTTTTTTCTTCAAAAAAGATAGATGGATTATACAGAAAATTTAGTGGAGGGTGTGGACAAAAGATAATTGTTTGTTCGGATAGACTTATTATTAAAACAGAGGCGGATTTTGACATCAAAGAAATTAGAAAGGCTTATAAAAGGATGTGTGCAGGAAAAAGGGGAGCGATTGGAATTGGTGATTATGTTTCCGCTCAGCAGGCAACGCAAATTGTTTCTATGGCTATTGGAAATATAGTTCCAGGGAGAGGTTTTATAAAGTCGGGAATAAAAGCATTAGGGAGTGGCGTTGCATCCAACGCGATTAGCGGAAATGTCTCCTATAATGAAAAACCTCAGAAATCAGAAACATTAAATATATCATCAGGGGATAAAAAAATTTATTATGCAGAATATGATATTGTTACTTTTTATGGGCCGATAAGTGAGGAAGAGTATGGGTTTATCCGTTTCCAAAATAGTCATTTGGCAGATGAGTCTAATATGGATGTTATATTTTGCTTCGTTAATACGAAAAGCAAAGTGAATCAGGCTAATGAAATATATAATTATATTCAATCCCAAATTGCATCGATTAACGAATCAAAATTAAATAATGTAATGGAACAACCACAAATGACTGAAAAAAATGAAGCAATACAAGTGCCAGATCAAATTTTAAAATATAAAGAATTATTTGATGTGGGAGCTATAACGGAAGAGGAGTTCACAGCGAAAAAGAAACAACTACTGGGTTTGTAAAATGTGAAAAATCACAAAATTAGTAATGATATCGAAATAATTGATACTTCATGGGACAATAGCATTACTAAATTTTGTGCAATGTACAAAAATAAGGAGTGAATATAAATGCATTAATCTTGACAAATGATAAGGGCTATTGTAGAATGAAAAGTATAAAAAGACAAAGTGGTGCTAGGACTGTTGTCCTAGCACCATCAGACTGTAGACAAATGTCGTGGATTTTGTCTACAGTCTGGGAATGAAATATTTTCTTCTTAATGCAGACAGTCTGGAATTTTAAGTCGAAAGTAAGTTATGCAAGGTGGAGCTACCGCCCCACCTTGCCATTTTTTTTGAAATGAACATTAAAAGGTTTACAATAGCGATTCATTTTCGCAAGAATTCTTTTTTTTGCTTTTCCTTTTGCCGGAGTTGGCTGATAGTTATTAATGCTGTTGGTTGAAGAAACCTTGCATGGAATGATTTTTACATCATTGGATTTCTGTAATTTGTTCTTTTTGAAAGTAAAGGTCTGCTGGTAAATCATGGTGTCTTTGTCCGGTGGATTTGTGTTGCCGCCAAAGCAGAAATTTGCAAGGCTGTAAACGATATAGGCACCTTTGTATTTTTCGATTCCCTGCAGGACATGCGGGTGGTGGCCGAGGACAAGATTGGCACCTTGTTTTACGGCATAGTGGGCAATACTTTTCTGAACGGCATCCAGAGAACTTGTCTTTTCAATACCGGCGTGCATGCTGACAATAATAAGGTCCGCTTTTTTCTTTTTCAGTTTTTGAATACCGCTTTTTATGTAGTGTTTGCTGGAAGATACACCTTCGAGGCCGTTGACCGCAATCATACCAATTTTTTTACCGTTCGTTTTGTAAATCGAAACTTTACTATAGGAAGCAAAAGGCATCTTGTTTTTCTTGAAAACAGAGATTGTGTCATGGTAACTTCCATTTCCAAAGTCACGGCAGTGGTTGTTGGCAAAAGAGATAGCATCTACATTTCCCTTTTGTAAAATTTTCAGATAAGAAGGATTTCCCTTAAACGCAAATGTTTTGTCGGCACGTGTACTTCTTGTTGTTAGAGTGCCTTCAAAATTGACAAGTGTTAAATCGTCTTTTTTGAAAATGTTCTTAACATTTTTAAAGAAATAAGAAGGTGTTTTTTGTTTGTATTTTGCATAAAAATTAACGCTTGCCGGAGATTTATAATCGGAACCAAGTGTACAGTCACCGGCTGCGCTTATCGTGATTTTAGTTACTGACTTTTTCTTTTTTTGTTTCTTTTTTGGGGCAGCAGTTGGCTGATTTGTAGCTGCCGGTGTCTGCGTGGCAGAAGGTGTTGTGGTGGCAGAAGGTGTTGTGGTGGCTGACGGCATTTGTGTTGCCGTGTTTTGCGCATAAGCAGAAACCGGTGATAATATAGTTGTGAATAAAAGGGCGGCAAAAACCGTCATAACTGTTATGTTCTTGTTCATTTGGAATCCCCCTGTGTTAAAGTTATGATATAATTATAGTTCCAATTTTTTTTAGCATACAACAAAAGGGAATAAACTGTCAATTATTTATAAGGGTGTTTTTCAATTTGAAAAATAAAAAAGGTTTCGACGTTTTGCGTGCGTCAATCGTATCTATAGTGAAAGGAGGAGAGAAAAGAATGAATACTTTGGATGGTACCGGCCAAAAAAATAATTTTACACAGACTTATGAAGCCTATGTGAATGACATATATCGTTTATGCTTTTCTTTTATGAAAAATCATATGGATGCGGAGGATATTGTGCATGAGACATTTTTGAAATATTATCATCTTGACCGCACCTTTGATTCGGAACAGCATAAAAAAGCGTGGTTGATCGTTACGGCGTCAAATGCGTGCAAGGATATGTTGAAGCATTGGTGGAATCGTAGAAATCGGTTGGAGGATTTTACGGAAATAGCGGAGGATTCACATTCCGAAATAGATGGGATGATGAGTTTGATTTTGGAACTGCCGTATCAGTATAAAATGGTAGTTTACCTATATTATTATGAAGGGTATAACAGCAGGGAAATTGCGGACTTGCTACATAAGTCGGAATCAACAATCCGGACGCGCCTGCAAAAAGCAAAAAAAATATTAAGAAAGGAATTGGAAAAAGATGGATATTAGACAATCATATGAAAAAATAAATATTTCGGAACAAGCTAAGAATCAAATTAAAAATGATATTCTTGCCGGGGAAAAAACGGTCAGGAAAGAAAATGGCAGTGGTGCATATAAAAAATATGGGAAAATTGCGGTGGCTGCCGCATTGGCGTTGGTTCTTATTGTGCCTTCGGGGGTAATGGCAGCCGGAAAGTTGTACCGATATTTTACGACATCCATTCAGAAGGACAAATATTTGGTTACTGCTGAAATGAATCAGACCAAAGGGAAGAAAATGAAGTATATAAAAGTTTCAGCGGACTTTGGCGAAAGTTATCACAAGACAGAAAGAAATAAAGAATTTCAATGTTATGAGAATCGTGAGGGGGGTCAAAGGGGTAAAGATTTTTGGTATTCTTTGCAGTATTTAGAAGGAAAACAGAAGGAGATACTTTCAACTTATGATGTGAAGGAAAATGAAACGATGAAAATTAACGGCCGCTGTGCGGTTTACTGCCGTTATAATCCGATTGTGGGAAGTAAGTATCTGAAGAGCAAAAAGACTGATTATGGACAGACACTTTATATTTTTGTGGAGGATTATGGTTATCTGATTGAGATGGCAGCACAAACAGGACTTTCAAAAAAAGATTTTGTTCATTTGGCAGAAAAAATTCAGATAACTAAAGCAGAATCAAAAGCTGAGGCGGCTGATTATATTCTTTACAGTAAGAGAAGCGGGGGTGCATGGAATGTGCAGCAAAACCTGACGGCGGATGAAAAAATTGATGCAAAGCATTACTCAACAAATGGAACGGCTCAGGTTAAAAATGCAGTTTATGAAGTAAAAGATGTTAAGGTTTTGGATTCGGCAAACCAGCTGAAAAAGGACGCATTTATTAAAAAACGGGCTTCATTTTTAAAGCATGTGAATAGCGATGGAAAATTAAAGATGTATGAAAGAGAGCAGATTAGATATGGAAATGGAATCACGGCACCGGAGAGAAGTGTAATAGAAACAAAGACGGTTCATCCAAAACTGGTTTATGTTACACTTGCAGTTAAGAATTCGGCATCCGTTTTAAAAAGCGGCAAGTTTCCGGTTCCTTCTTTGCAGCTTGTGACGAAAAAAGGCAAGCAGATTTTCCGGAAAACATATGAGGACTATGGCAGACCAAATTATATTTCAAAATCCTTTACGGATGGTATGCCATGTTATTTGGAAGAAAAATTAACTGGGAAAAGCGAGTGGTTTGTAGAAGGTTCTAAGGGAACCATTCAATTGCACTTTGCGTATCTTGTGGATGAAGATGAACTGGATGGTATGGCACTGAATTTGAATGATTGGTCAAAAGACTGTGAGTATTTGGACATCTCGCAGAGGTAAAAATGAATAACAGGGCAGGGAAATTTCTTGTTGAGAAAAATACACACAAATAAAACTGTGTGTATTTTTTGACTTGACAAGTTACCAGTCGGTAACTACAATGAAGGTAACCGATTGGTAACTATTAGGCGAAAGGAGGAATTTTATGGAGGAAAAGAACACGAAGAAACGGATTTTAGAAGAAGCATTACGGTTGTTTGCAAAAAATGGATATCTGGGAACTTCGATGAATGATATTGCCAGACAGTTAGGAGTTACGAAGGCAGCGTTATATAAACACTACACGAGTAAGCAGGAAATCCTTGACAGCATTGTGAACCGGATGGATTCGCTGGATTATGAGCGTGGGAAAAAGTATGAAATGCCACAAGGAGACAGCGAAACCGTGATAATAGGATATCGGGAAGCGGACACAGACAAGATTAAGCAGATTACGAAGGTGCAGTTTTTGCATTGGACAGAGGAAGAATTTTCAAATTGTTTTCGCAAGATGCTGATGCTTGAGCAGTACCGAGATGAAACGATGGCAGCATTATTTCAGAAGTATCTTGTTTCCGGGCCGGTATCTTACATGGAAACAATTTTTAAGGGATTAACCGGAAAAAAAGCGGACGCAAGGCAGTTAGCACTGGATTTTTATGGTCCAATTTTTCTTATGTACAGTTTGTACGATGCAGCAGATGAGAAAGAGGAAATTATAAAAATGCTGGAACTGCATGTGGAACATTTCGCTAAAATGCTGTAAGGAGGAAGAAGAAAATGAAACTTTATTTTGGAAATACAACGACAACGATAACAACGCTGATGATTCTATGTCTGCTTGGATTTATCGGGTATACGATTTTTCAGAGAGCAAATATTCTTTACTGGGGAAGACGGACTTTATTTGTACTCGTATTTGGCTTGGTTATCTGCTGTTTTGCGGCAGCCAGAGACGGGTTGGATAAGACAATTCAGCACACAATTGACGGCAGCTGTGCACCGGGAATTTTTCCACTCCTTAGTATTCCAAATCTAATCGGGTGCATTGGTGCGGCTATCATTATTATTGCTGCCATTGCTACGCCGATTGCTAAATCGCAGGCAGCACGTGAAGTTTGGTTCTATTTCATGTCGGGTGGTGCTCTTTTGAAGATTGTTGTTATGGAGGTATCAAGGATTCGGTTGTGATGTTTTTTCGAAATTTCAGCAAATTCTGTAGAAAGGCTTTGCGTCTTGTGGGCGTTCTCACTCGTTGAGTGCGTAGCGGTATGGGCACTGAAACTACCAGTGCTGCATACCGACGCACTCAAAACCCACAAGTCACAAAGCCTTTCTACAGAATTTATTGGAATCTCTGAAAAAAACAACCGAATTCTTTAGATAAACGATAGTTAAGAAGTGGAGTGGACAATGTGCATACGTTTGGAAACAAATCAGCGAAAAAGTATGCCTGACTTCCCAATTACATTTCAAGCAACTAGTTTGTGACAAATGCTCGGCTGCCAATTTATTTAGTTTCCAGTAATCAAGCAGAAAAACTTTGTGATGAGTGGGTACAAACACGTGGGTATCTGGCATGTGTTGTTTACATGCCGATACCCTTACGCGTTTGTTTAGCGGGAGCGCCCACGAATTACAAAGTTTTTCTGCTGAATTACGGAAACCCACTAAATTGCCCCACACTATCATTGACAACAAATACATAAAATGTTTATAATCTATATGGATATATGAAAAAAAGATGGGGTGGAGAAGAAAGATAATACTAAAGGGAAGGTTAAGGGATATTTTATGTATGAAAAGGAAAAGCAGAGGGAGAACCATCTGATTGTGTTATTAGTGTACACATTTTTCTCGCTTATTTTGACGGGAGAATCACTTTTGCTTGGCTGGGAAGTGGGAGCAATTGTGCTTTTGCTGACGGCATTGATTGGAAGCTGGGTAATTTATATTACCGATATGGTTTCCGGAGGAATGCGGCTGTGGCTATATTTTGCCTTGACGATGATATCTTGTTTTTTTTATGGAATTCATCAGACAAGTGTGTTTGATTTGGCACCACTTATGATTTTGATTATGATTCTATTTTCAGTAACGGAAAAATCAAGTATTATCAGACTTTGTGTGATTACATATTATTTGACAATGTGTTATGATTTTATCTTTGTTCTGAAACATGCCATTGAACTTACAACACTTACAGTGACTAGGACGCTTTTGCATCTTGGTCTTGTTTTGGTGTCCGGATGTCTTGTGAATCTTGTATTGAAAAGGAGGAAATCAGAGCGTGTATATTCGGATAAAAAAATTGAAAAATTAGAAGAAACAAATCGCCGTGTCGAAGATTTTCTTGCCAATGTTTCTCATGAATTGCGTACACCGATTAATGCGGTTACAGGTATTTCTACCGTCATGCTGCAAAAAGAAGAAGAGCAAGAAAAAAGAGAGCAGTTATCCTCGGTACAAATGGCTGGAAAACGATTATTTGGTCAAATTGAAGATATTTTAGATTACACAGAAATTGATACGAACAAAATCCGGCTGAGCGAAGAAAATTATACACCGTCTCTGGTTGTAAGTGATTTGGTTTCGGAGTATTGGGAAAAAGAAGAAAAACAGCCCGAACTGCTTTTTGACTATGATACAAAAATTCCACCGGTTCTTTTGGGCGATGAGCGGAAAATAAGAAAGATATTAAAACATCTAGTGGATAATGCGATGAAATTTACGCAAGAGGGCGGTGTTTATGTCAGAATTTTTTCATTAAAAAAATCTTATGGAATCAATTTGTGTATTGAAGTAAGTGATACAGGTGTCGGCATTGCAAAAGATGAACTGGAAAGAATTACGGAGCGGTTCTACCAAACAAGTACAGGAAGAAACCGAAAGGTGGGGGGACTTGGGTTAGGTTTGTCTATTGTGTACGGAATGGTTCGTGTGATGAATGGGTTTATGCGGATTGAAAGTGAAGAGGGCAGGGGAACTACGGTTACGGTTAGTATTCCACAGCAGGTGGCAGAAGAAAATCCGGAAAAGCCTTTAATTAATAATAAAAACTTGTGTGTTGCATGTTTCTTGATGACGGAAAAATATAAAGTGCCTCAAGTAAGAGAGTATTATAATAAAATGATTGCGCATATGGTAAAACAGTTTGACATCTCATTGCACCGTGTTACGAACCGGGACGAATTGGAACAGTTATTAGAAGTGACACCGGTGACGCATTTGTTTGTGGGTGAGGAGGAGTATCGCGTAAATAAGAATTATTTGGAAATGACAGATTCAAAAGTGCGGATTGTTGTTGTGGCAGGAAAAAATATTATTCTGCCGCAGGAAAAGCGGATAGAAATAATTCGGAAGCCCCTTTGTACACAGTCTGTATTAAATATTTTAAAGGAAAAGGAAAGTGATTTGTCAAAAAGAAAGAAACGAAAAATGATATGCCCGGGAATTAAGGTGTTGGTTGTGGATGATGAGCCGATGAATCTGACCGTTGCAAAGGGGATTTTTGAAAATTATCAGATGATAGTAAAAACTGTAATCAGCGGAAAAGAGGCAATTGCGGCTTGTGAAAAGGAAAGATTTGATATTATTTTCCTTGATCATATGATGCCGGAAATGGATGGTATTGAAACGTTAAAACAACTTCGTAAAATGCAAAAAGAGAGTGGTCAGGAATATATTATTGTTGCATTTACGGCAAATGCAGTCAGTGGAGCAAAGAAAATGTTTATGGAGGAAGGTTTTGATGAGTTTGTTTCAAAACCGATTGAGACAATGACACTGGAACGAGTTCTTTGCAAGGTGCTTCCGAAATCGTCGATTACCTATGTCAGTGAGGAAAAAGAGGCTGTAAAAACGGACGAGAGGAAAACGAATTTTGACAGGAATGCCGGGCTGCAATACTGCCGTGGAGATGAAATGTTTTACAGAGAATTGTTAGCGCAGTTTCACAGTGAGTCGGTGAAAAAGAGACAAATGATAGAAGCGGATTATGAGCAGAAAAATATGGAAGATTATCGGATTCGTGTGCACGCCTTAAAGAGTACGGCGAAGATGATAGGAGCAGAGAATTTGTCTGATCTGGCAAAAGATTTGGAAATGGCAGCGAAAGAAAAAGACTGGGATTTCATTGAGAAGAATCACAAAGAAGTTCTAGACCAGTATGCAGCGGCGGTTGTGGAAATCGGCAGCCTGCTTGGTACTGTGTTGGAAGAAGAGGAGTTTTCTGTAACGCAAATTAATAGCGAAAAATTATTGGAAGAATTAATGCTTTTGATGGAAAAATTGCGTGCTTACGAAATAGATGACGCAGAAAAAATTATTCAAAAACTGCAGCATATAAAGTGCGCAAACTTGTCGGGGAGAGAATTGATTGAGGATATCAAACAAGATGTCACGGATTTTGAATTTGACCGGGCACTTAATAAAACAGAGAAGCTTTACAAACGTGTGGAAAGAGGTGAATGCGAATGAATCCAAAACGATTGATACAAGTGTTTAACAATCATGAATTAGGGCTTCAGGAACGATTGTTCCGCCTTCTGGTCACGATTGGCTTAATGGGACTGGCAATGGGAATTCTTGTTGGTCTTGTGTTAGGAGAAAGTATGGCAAACACCCTTTCACTTCTTGTGGTATTTGCGCTTGCGGTTGCGATAACGTATTTTTCCATCCATTTTCATAAAATTCAAATAGGAGCAGTGCTGATTTCCGTTTTGCTGATTTATTTTGCGCTTCCTTTTAACTTTTTGACAAGTGGAGGAATTTATGGAGGCGGCCCGATTTGGCTGATGTTTGGCGTTGTTTTTGTCTGTCTGGTAGTTGAGAAGAAGGCAAAATACATATTGATTGCCAGCAGTTTCTGCCTGTATGGCGCATGTTATCTGACGGCTTATTGGAATCCCAGAATTATAGAATTTCACACGACTCAGGCAGCCTATGTCGATTCCTTTTTTACACTGGTGGCAGTGACGGTTCTTGTGTGCAGCATGATTTTATTTCAAAATGCGATGTACCGGAAAGAAAGTAAGATTGCAAAGGAGCAAAAAAAAGAAATTGAAGAATTAAATCGGATGCAGAATCATTTTTTCTCAAGTATGAGCCATGAAATCAGGACACCGATAAATACTATTATTGGACTGAATGAGATGATTTTGCGAGAAGAAATTTCGGATGAAGCAGCCGGCGATGCCAAGAGTATTCAGGGGGCAAGCAAGATGCTTTTGACGCTGATTAATGATATATTGGATATGTCAAAAATTGAATCGGGCAAAATGCAGATTGTTCCGGCCGTTTACGAAACAGGAGATATGTTATCCGATGTTGTGAATATGCTCTGGATACGGGCAAAGGAAAAAGGGCTTGAATTTCATATCAATGTGGACCCTTTGCTGCCATCCCAGCTGTTTGGTGATGAAGTGAGGATTAAACAGATTCTCATTAATGTATTAAATAATGCAGTTAAATATACAAAAGAGGGGGCTGTTACTTTATCCATTCAGTGCAAAGAGCAGGAGAACGGAAATGCATTAATTTCTTATTCGGTGACGGATACCGGAATGGGAATTAAAAAAGAAAGTATTCCGTATTTATTTCAAGCATTCAAACGCATTGACGAGAGTGAAAACCGCTATATAGAGGGAACCGGACTGGGACTTTCGATTGTGAAGCAGTTAGTAGAACTTATGGGAGGTGACATTTCCGTAAACAGCGTGTATACAAAAGGCTCCACATTTATCATTACAATTCCACAAAAAGTGGTAAGCAATGAAGAGATCGGTGAACTGGATTTGGAGACAAGACATGGTACAAATCAAAGAGAATCGTACAGACAAAGTTTTGAGGCAGAAAAAGCACGCGTCTTAATTGTGGACGATAATGAAATGAACCGGATGGTGGCAAAAAAACTGCTTCGTGACACAAAAGTTATGGTGGATACGGCAGAAAGTGGAGAAAAGTGTTTAAAGAAAAGTCTTCAGACGAGATATGATGTTATTTTTATGGATCATCTGATGCCGGAAATGGATGGTATTGAATGTCTGCATGCGATTCGGACCCAGATGGGTGGTTTCAATCAAAATACGCCGGTTGTGGCACTGACAGCAAATGCCGGAAGTGAAAATAAAGCACTTTATTTTCGCGAAGGATTTGATGGGTATTTATTAAAACCGGTCAGTGGTGAACAATTGGAGGAAGAACTTATTCGTCATCTTCCTAAAAATCTTATCAGGCAATTCAATGCGGAAGGAACCGTGGGAATGATAGAGGCACCGATTTTAGAGCACAGGAAAAAAGTGCCGGTTATGATATCAACGGATACCACATCCGATTTACCGGATTATCTCATAGATGGAAATTTAGCTGCTGTAATGCCCTATCGCGTGAAAACAGAGGGTGGTGAATTTTTAGATGGTGTGGAAACGGAGACAGATGGTATCCTTGCCTATATGAAAGAGCGTGGTGAAATGGCGCAGTCGGAGGCACCAAAAGTAAGTGATTACGAAGAGTTTTTTGCCGAACAGCTTACGAAAGCGCAGTCTGTTGTCCATATTTCCATGGCAGAAAGTGTTAGTCCCGGATTTGCGAATGCGCTGGAAGCGTCAAAGGCGTTTGATAATGTTATGGTTATTGATTCCGGACAATTGTCAAGCGGTATGGGACTTATCGTTTTGTATGCCCTATCTTGTGCTGCCGGCGGAATGGGAGCAGGGGATATTGTGCAGAAACTTAAGGCTTATAAAAAACAGATTCAGACAAGTTTTATTGTAAGCGAGACGGGATATCTGATGCAGGCAGGAAAAATTTCGGAAAAGGTTCATAAACTATGTCAGGCATTTATGCTCCATCCTGTAGTTGTTCTAAAAAATGGCAGGATGAAAATAAAGAAAATTTATGTTGGCAGAAGAAAAACGGCATGGAAGAAATACATTGCTTCCACGTTTAATAAAGAGCTTCATATGGATAAAAAGATGCTGTTTATTACCTATGCAGGACTAACGAATGATGAGTTAAAGGAAATTACAAAAGAAGTAAGAGAAAAAGATGCAATCGAGAACATTATTTATCAAAAGGCATCTCCGGCGGTTGCCATTAACTGCGGACCTGGTACCTTTGGAATGTTATTTGCAAAGATGGATGATGAATAAAACGTATGAGGTGATAGCAAGATGAAAACAATATTAGTTGTAGATGATGATAAACTAAATCTTTCGGCAGCGCGGAAAGTGTTAAGTGGCGAATATAAGGTAATCCCTGTTGTTAGGGGAACACAGGCATTGTCTTATTTGGAAAATGAGGAATGTGACATGATTCTTTTGGATATCAGTATGCCGGAAATGGATGGCTTTGAACTGCTTCGAAAAATTCGGACGATGGAGAACGGTAAGGACATTCCCGTGATTTTTCTTACGGCTGACAATGATACCGAGACGGAGACCCGCTGTTTTAAAGAGGGGGCCATTGATTTTATTGTAAAACCTTTTGTGCCGGCTGTTATGCAGTCAAGGATTGGAAGAGCACTTGAACTAGAAGAACTTCGGCGTGGCCTTGCGGATAAATTAGAGAAGAAAACCCGTGAAGTATTGGATATTAAAAGTAAATCTTATCAGGATGTCCTAACCGGTCTTTGGAATCGCGCCTATACAGAGAATGCTGTAAATGAAATGATTTCACAGAAAAAAAAAGGTGCTCTCTTTATGCTTGATATGGATAATTTTAAAGCAGTTAATGACAATTACGGTCACATTGCCGGGGATGAAACGCTTAAAATATTTGCCGGCACTTTAAAGAAATTTGCAGGAGAAGGGGATGTTCTTTGTCGGATTGGTGGTGACGAGTTTATGATTTTTGTAAAGGATGTTACAGAAAAAAGTGAACTGGGCAGCCGTGCAGCAGAGATTATTTCCGGTTTTCAAAAGAAATTTGCTGAATTTGATTTTGAAACCGAGTGTTCCGTTTCAATTGGTATTGCGCAGACACCGGAAGACGGAATGGAATTTAATAAACTTTACAACTCAGCAGATAAAGCGTTATACTATGTGAAGCAGAACGGAAAAAACGCATATCATTTTTTCAGTGATAAGTTACAGAAGGAAAAAAGCCGTGCCGGAAAAATTGTTGATCTGAAGTATATTAACAGTTTAATGAGCCGTGCAGATGATGGACAGGGCGCGTATTTTCTTGATATAGACAGTTTTCATCATGTTTATAATTTTATCTGTCGTTTTGTAAAGAGAAACGAAAAGGATGTTCAAACCGTGTTATTTACGGTGAATGAGGAAAATCAGGAAATTGATGTGACAGAGATGGAACTGATTTTGGAGACCTTGGAGAAAGCAATTTATACGTCCTTGCGCAGGTCGGATGTATCGACGAGATATTCCAGTAAACAGATTGTGGTAATTCTTATGGATACGGACGAAGTAAATGGAAGTATGGTTGCGGATCGTATTTTGGATTGTTTTTATAAAATGTATTCGCATCAGGAGGTGCAGATCGATTATGACATCGCGTGCATCAGTCGATAGAACTTATATTGCAATTGATTTAAAATCGTTTTATGCTTCAGTGGAATGCAAAGAACGAAACCGCGACCCACTTACTACAAATCTTGTGGTGGCAGATCAAACAAGGACAGAAAAAACAATTTGTCTTGCCGTTTCGCCATCCCTTAAAAGCTATGGAATACCGGGGCGGCCACGGCTTTTTGAGGTCGTTCAAAAGGTGAAAGAAGCAAATCACAAACGCCGGTATCAGGCACCGAATCGAACCTTTCTTGGTTCTTCGGATGACAGCGTGGAACTAAATAAAAATAAAACTCTTGCCATTGATTATATTGTGGCACCACCCAGAATGGCATATTACATGGAGTACAGCACAAAAATTTACGATATTTATTTGAAGTATATTGCACCGGAGGATATGCATATTTATTCGGTGGATGAGGTGTTTGTGGATGTGACCGATTACCTTTCTACTTATAAGATGACGGCAAGAGAACTTGCTATGACGATGATACAGGATGTTCTCAAAACAACCGGGATTACTGCGACAGCAGGAATTGGTACCAATATGTATCTTTGCAAAATTGCGATGGATGTGGTGGCAAAACATATTGAACCGGATAAAAACGGGGTGCGGATTGCGGCGTTAAATGAGATGTCGTATCGGAAGCTCCTCTGGAATCACAGACCGCTTACCGATTTTTGGCGTGTGGGTCCCGGCTATGCAAAAAAACTAGAAGCAAATGGCCTTTATACGATGGGCGATATTGCCAGATGTTCCATTGGAAGACCGGATGAGTTATACAATGAAGAACTTTTGTACCAGTTGTTTGGTGTGAATGCGGAACTGTTGATTGACCATGCATGGGGCTATGAGCCATGCACAATTCAGGATGTTAAGGCATATAAGCCGGAGACGAACAGTGTGAGTTCCGGTCAGGTTTTGCAGTGCCCCTATGATTTTGATAAAGCGAAACTGGTGGTAAAGGAAATGACGGATTTGATGGTGCTTGATTTGGTCGATAAAAGACTTGTTACAGATCAGATTGTACTCACGATAGGGTATGATATTGTAAATTTGACAGACCCGTCAAGAAATCGAAGCTACAAAGGAGTTGTGACGACGGACCGTTATGGAAGAAAGGTGCCAAAACATGCACACGGGACAACTAATTTAAAAAGGCAGACTTCATCTACTGCTATAATTATGGATGCGGTAATGGAATTGTATGACCGGATTGCAGATAAAAAGCTATTGGTTCGCCGGATTACCATTACAGCGAATAAGCTGGTGAGTGAGGATTTGGTGCAGGAGAAAGAAAGCTATGAGCAGTTGCAGCTTTTTACGGATTATGAAGAGGTAAAACGGGCGCGCGAGAAAGAAGAGGCTGCGCTTGAAAAAGAAAAACGAATCCAGCATGCGATGCTTGATATTAAGAAAAAGTTTGGAAAAAATGCAATTTTAAAAGGAATGAATCTGGAAGAAGGTGCAACTGCCAAAGATAGAAATTCACAGATTGGTGGACACAAGGCATAATCGGATTTGAAAAAGAAAAGGGGGTCAGAAGAAAATGCTGAATAATGAAATTAGTCATAAATACGATGATATTCTTTCTCTGCCGCATCCCAATTCCAAAAATCATCCCCGCATGGCAAGAAGAGACCGGGCGGCGCAGTTTTCTTCATTTGCGGCACTGACCGGACATGAGGAGGCAATTTCCGAGACAGCTCGTTTGACGGATGAAAAAGCAGCGCTCGGTGAAGATGTGATGGAGCGGCTTGATTGGATTTTTATGCAGATAAAAGCCAAAATGAGTGAAAATCCGAAAGTAACAATCACATATTTTCTGCCGGATGAGAAGAAGGCAGGCGGGAGATATGAAAGTCATGCCGGTGTGGTAAAGAAAATGGATGAATATAAACGCGAATTGGTTTTTAACGACCATACGGTCATACCAATGCAGCAAATTGTAAATATTGAGGCCGACTGGCTGGAAAGGAGTTCAAATGAAGACATTACTTGTGATTGATATGCAGAATGATTTTATTAATGGAGTGCTGGGAACAAAAGAGGCGGAGGCAATTGTGCCATTTGTAAAGGATAAAATTAAAGAATACCGGGAGGCAGGGAATCCGGTTTTTTTCACCCGTGATACGCATGGAGAGGATTATCTGGATACGCAGGAGGGAAAAAATCTGCCGGTGAAGCATTGTATCGAAGGAACTTTTGGGTGGCAGATTTCAGATGAGATTGGTTTTAGTGAGGACGATATGGTGTTTGATAAAAATACATTTGGATATGATTGGTCGCAGGCGGTTTTGGCACAACCGGAATTGTTTTTTGGTGATGAAATCGAATTGATTGGGTTATGTACGGATATCTGTGTAATTTCAAATGCAATGGGATTAAAAACTGTATTTCCGGAAACTGTTATTTCCGTGGACGCAGCGTGCTGCGCGGGAGTGACAAAAGAGTCCCACGAAAACGCGCTGGCGTCCATGAAAATGTGTCAGATTCAGATAAAAAATTCACACTAAGTGATTATGAAAGAATCTGTTTTAAGTCTTCCTCCGGGGTTGATACTTTGGAAATGTGATACTCATCAATCAGATATTGCAGCACATTTTTTGAGAGGAAGGCTGGCAGTGTTGGTCCCAGATAAATATTTTTGATACCAAGGTGTAACAGGGTCAGCAGAATGCAGACAGCTTTTTGCTCGTACCAGGACAGAACCATCGACAAAGGAAGTTCATTGACATCACAATCGAATGCCTTTGCCAGTGCGATAGCAACCTGAATGGCAGAGTAGGCATCGTTGCATTGTCCCATGTCCATGATGCGGGGAAGTCCGCCAATTTCACCAAGGTCTAAGTCATTGAAACGGTATTTTCCACAGGCAAGTGTCAAAATAACGGTGTCTTTTGGTGTCTGTTTTACAAATTCGGTATAATAATTTCTTCCCGGTCTTGCACCGTCACATCCGCCGACTAAGAAAAAGTGTCGGATATCGCCGTTTTTTACAGCCTCAATTACCTGGTCTGCGACACCAAGGACGGTTCCGTGTCCGAATCCGGTCATGACATAGTGGCCGCCATTAATTCCGGTATTTTCTTTGTCTTTTGAATAGCCGCCAAGTGCCAGTGCTTTTTCGATAACCGGTGTAAAATCTTTGTCTTCACCAATGTGTGTGACATTTGGGTAAGAAACGACTTCAGTTGTGAAAACGCGGTCAGCGTAACCAGGTTTCACAGGCATTAAGCAGTTGGTTGTAAATAAAAAGGCTGCCGGAACATTGTCAAATTCTTTTTGCTGGTTCTGCCATGCTGTTCCAAAATTTCCTTTCAAATGAGGATATTTTTTTAATTCCGGATAAGCGTGGGCAGGAAGCATTTCTCCGTGGGTATAGATGTTAATTCCTTTTCCTTCCGTCTGTTTAAGAAGCAATTCCAAATCTTTCAAATCGTGACCGCTTACAACGATAAAAGGTCCTTTTTCAACAGTCAGAGAAACCTTTGTCGGAACCGGAGTGCCATACGAGGTTGTGTTCGCACGGTCTAACAGTGCCATACATGCGAGGTTTACCTCACCCGTTTCCATAACAACTGGGAGGAGATGCTCCATATCAAAATCATAGCTAATTACACAAAGTGCTTTATAAAAGAACTGATTGACGGTTTCATCTGTATAGCCAAGCATTTTTGCGTGGTATGCATAGGCTGACATACCACGGATGCCAAAGAGGATAAGGGATTTTAATGAGCGGATATCTTCATCTGCTTCCCAAATTCGTTTCATGTCATAATTGTCGGTGTTTCCACATGGATTTTTGCATACGCTGCAATCCGGTACAATGATGTGTTTTTCTTCATTTACCCGCTGAATCATTTCGCGCAGCGTATCATCGTTAAAGTTTACATTTGTAATGGTTGTAAAAAGACCTTCTATAATAATCTGATCCGTATTTTCCGTTTTTTTATTGTTTTCGCAGGCACGTGCCAAGCCAATCAGTGCTCCGGTTAATTCATCCTGAAGATTGGCAGTTTCGGCAGTTTTACCACATACGCCTGCACAACCGGTGCATCCGGCACATCCTGCGGTCTGTTCACATTGAAAACAAAACATTGAATTTGTCATGCGTTTTCGCTCCTTTGATTTGTTATTGTGAGCTTATTATAAAAAAATTTATTTGAGAAATATGTTGTTATAACCACGTTTTTTTGACGCTTAACAGGAAATATTTGGTTGTTTGCATTTGTTAAAACTATAAAATAAACACGTTTTTCTACAAAAGAGTAGTCGAAAGACTCTGTCTTTCCTTGCTATTGCCATTGCAAATCTTTATTTTTTAAGAAAATTAAATATTTTGATTGCACTGGCAGCTATCTTTACGATGCTTTGTAAACGTACGGCAGGAATGCTTTCAAATTTCAGCACAAACACATCAGAAATTGATAGCATGAATGAAAGCACACAAGATGGTAGCACGTATCCGTACCTTGGCAAAGCAATTACAGGATGGGCTTGCAATGTAAGGTAAGAGGAAAAGAAACTGCCGGTTCTAAGAACAAGAATTCTAGGAATCGGCAGTTTTTTGAGGGTATTAGAAAATATCGTATTTATATTTCATCACGCGGTAGGCGTAACGTTTGGACTGGTAAGTGAAGGTACGAATCATTTTTCCATTTTTGTCATACTCGCCGTAGGTGTGGTTCATGCCGCTGCTGAATGTGATGTTTTCATCAAAATGCTGGACACTGCTGACAACACTGGAATAAGGAACAGCAAATTTTTTTACAAGCCGGTAGGTCTTTTTCTTCTCATCCACCAGATATTTGTAGTAATAAGAAGCCTTTCCTTTTTTGTAGGAGCCGACGCCTTTATAACTTTTCCAACTGAATTTTGGAAGTGTTTTTGCACTGCCGAAATTGTTGTTGTACAGGTAGAGGTAATACTGCCCATTTGGGAGGGTATCATCTTTTTCTACAGTAATCGTATGCTGACCGGCATGTCCGACAAATTTGACACCGGTCCGCTTGAGAAGATACTTTGCAAGCGATGTCTTTTTGTAGAGGGAGCCGGAGTGGATGATGTACTTGATTTTCGGCTTTTTGTAAATATTGCTGACCTTTACCAAAGAACTTTCTTCCCGGCTGCTCACAATTAGTTCTCCATCATTAATTAAATCTAAGGAATTTAAATGGAGCCAGTCAAGTTCAGTTCCTCCGTAGGTGTTTTTACCACCTTTTCGCTGAACATGTTTTTTTCTGGAAGCCGACATGAGTTTTGCAAAGTCGACTAACTTTTTTGTCTTTTTTGTTTTAATATCAACAGAAATAACAACGTCTTCAATTGTTTTTTTCTTCTTATCATTTACAAGACACAGTAATTTTTTATGAGCCGCATCATACATAAAATCGTGGTGGAGTTCGTAACCTTTGAGAGAGATTTGTCTCACGATATGCCCTAAGCGGTTCATGACGGCAAGTTTGTCAATATCATAGGAGAAAATCCAGTTTCCGTCTACGGTGAGAATTCGGTCGGTGCGGTAGCCATTCAGTGGTGTCAAGCCGCGGCTTGCACCGTTGTTATCGTAATAGTAAATGTTGGTGGCATCTGATTTATCGTGTCCAAACATGGCATAGAAGCCGAGCGAGACGGCAGTTTTGCTTTTTCCGTTTTTCACTTTTTTGATTTTCGGAATCGCTTTTTCCTTTTTTGGTGTCGTTGAAAAGCGAACAGTCTTTTTCCACTCATTTGCTGCATTGTAGAAATTAATTTCTACTGTATTTTTTCTGCCGGCAGCGAGTCCCGGAATTAGATATTCGTGAGTTAGGCGCACATTTGCTTCCGATCCGCCTGCTAAAGTGCCGGAAATCGTTTCCGCACCTTTGGCTGTAATGGTGTACTTGGCGTAAAGTGGTTCTGTAGAAACCGCATAAAAGTAAATAGAGGTACTCAGTGTGCCATATGGATTTTTTACTAACAGAGGGGCATCCAAAGTTCTTTTCCCCTTTTTCCATTTGGTCAGATAAGAAGTTGCTTCCCTCTGGTATTTGGTTGTATAAACGTTTTTCGTACTGTGTTTGATAGTAAGTATTTTTGCCTGAGATTTTGTGGCACAAACGAGAGTGCCGCAAAACAGAAGGAAAAACATACTTACCAGTAGTTTCTTTTGTTTCATTGGGTGGTCTCCTTTTCATAGTATACATCAGTAAAATCATATTTTATTACGCGGTAAGCGTATCGTTTTGCGGCATAAGTATATGTACAAATCATGTTTCCTTGTTTATCGTATTCGCCATAAGTGTGATCCATGCCGCTGCTGAATGTGACGTTATTTCCAATATAATTCACTCCGCTGACTACACTGGAATACGGAACGGAAAATTGCTGAACCAATTCGTATGTTTTTTGGTTTTCATCGACTAAATATTTGCAAAAATAGGAGGCAGTTCCTTTGCGGTAAGTGCCGACGCCCGGATAGAGACTCCAATCAAATTGAGGGAGTGTTTTGGCACTGCCAAAGTTATTATTGTACATAAACAAATAATATTGTCCGTTTGGCAGTGAAGTATCATGTTCTACTGTAATTGTGTGCTGACCGGCATGTCCGACAAAGTTCCCTTTTTGTTTTAATAGCAGTTTTTCATATTTGGTTCCTTTATAAAGAGAGCCGCTGTGGATTAAGTAGTCAATGGAAGGATTCTCGTAAATATTATTGATTTTAATAATTACGCTTTCTTCCCGGCTGCTGAATACGGCATCTTTATCATTAATCATATCCAGAGAATTCAAATGAAGCCAGTCAAGCTCGGTTCCGCCATATGTATTTTTTCCGCCTTTGCGTTGTACGGAGCGCTTTCTCATGGACTTCATCATTTTCTCAAAATCGACCAGTTTTTTTATTTTTCCGGTTTCAATATTGACAGAAATCAAAACATCTTCAATTGTGTCTTTGTTGGTATCGTTGACAAGACATAAAAGCTCATTTCGTTTTTCATCGTACATAAAGTCATGATGAAGTTCGTATTTACCAAGAGAAAGTGTCTTTTCGACTTTTCCCAGTCGGTTGACAAATGCAATGTCTGTGAGGCTGTAGGAGTAGACAAGTTTACCATCAATCGTTAAAATACGGTCGGTGCGGTAGTCATTCAATGGTGTTTTTCCCCGGCAGATACCGTTATTGTCATAATAATAAATATTTTTTGCCTTAGATTTATCATGTCCCAAAACGGCAAAAAGTCCATCGGTCAAAGAAGATTTGCTATTTCCCTTTTCCACTTTGGTAATGGCAGGAATCTGTTTATCCTTTTTAAGTGTAACAGTATATTGATAGGTATGAATCAAATTGTTTCCTGCGTCATAAAAAGCAAGGGAAAAATGATTTTCAAGTCCCGGTGCCAGTCCGGTAATTAAGTATTCATGTGTTTTTGTTACGCCGGAATCGGAATCATTTTTCAAGCGGTGTTTTATCACGCTGCCATTGTTACAGGTCACTTCGCAGACGACATAACTATCTTGTTCCGATACTCCGTAATAATAAAAGGAACCGGTATTTGTTCCATATGGATTCCAGACAAGAAGTGGATCTTCGATTGTGTAGGAATTATTGTTTCTCATATTTTGAAGCTGGTTGTCTGCTTCTGTCTGGTAAGCATCCTCATAAATATTTTTGCTTTGGTGTTTGATATCCTGAATCGGAAAATCTTCACTGACTAAACCGGTATGTTTTTTTTGCTCGATTTGTTTTTGTCTTATATAATGCCGATAGCAGAATAGGCAGACGAAACCGATTAAAAGAATACCAATGATGCTTATCCAAAGTGCTTTTCTTTTCATGCGTGTACTCCTTTTTATGTAATGATAGATTTAGTGTAAAAAATAATTATGTCAAAACAATTTCAGGTAGGTGTTTGGGATAGATGTTCGGGGGTATTTTATTAGTTTCCGTAATTTGGCAGAATATCTTTGGTCTTGTGGGCGCTTTCGCTCGTTGAGTACGTAGCGGTATGGGCACTGAAGTTACCAGTGCCACATACCGACGTACTCAAAACCCACAAGACCTAAAGATATTCTGCCGAATTACTGGAATCAAAATAGAGTACCAGCGAACACCTGACACAAATCAATTGCGTCATATTGTATAAAACGACGGAGAACAACATCAAGGAGTGAAAATTTTGTATTGAGTGTTTACTGTTATTTATTAGGATTCCAGTAATTTAAGTAGAAAAGCTTTGTGACTCGCGGGTTTTGAGTACGTCGGTATGGAGCACTGGTAGTTTCAGTGCCCATACCGCTACGCACTCAACGAGCGGGAGCACCCGCGAGACGCAAAGCTTTTCTACTTAAATTACGGAAACTAAAAAATATCTTGCATGCCACCCATTTTTCGTCTATAATTAGTTCTATTGCAAAAAAGATAGAAAGAAGGAAACATAATAATATGAAACAGGACAAAACTTTTCTTGGAACGGAACCGGTGGGAAAACTGCTTTTTAAACTGGCAGTGCCAACGGTTATTGCACAGCTTGTGAATATGCTCTATAACATTGTTGACCGCATTTATATTGGACATATGCCGGGAGACGGAAGTCTTGCACTGACCGGGGTTGGAGTGTGCATGCCATTGATTATGATTGTGTCAGCGTTTGCAGCGTTAATCAGTTCCGGTGGTGCACCGCGTGCTTCGATTGCAATGGGAAAGGGAGATCATGAGTCGGCAGAGAAGATTCTTGGCGGCTGCGTTACGGTGCAGGTAGTGATTTCTCTTATTTTGACGGTAGTTATTCTGGTTTGGAATAAAGATTTGCTTCTTGCTTTTGGAGCAAGTGAAAATACAATTTCGTATGCAAATTCATATATGAGTTTGTATGCATTTGGCACACTTTTTGTACAGCTGACCTTGGGAATGAATGCATTTATTACGGCACAGGGATTTGCAAAGACCGGTATGTTTACGGTAATGATAGGTGCAGTGGCTAATATTATATTGGATCCTGTTTTTATTTATGGGTTTCATATGGGAGTAAGAGGAGCTGCACTTGCTACTATTTTATCGCAGGGAATTTCTTGTGTGTGGGTAATTCATTTTCTATGTGGTGAGAAAACGATTCTCCGCCTCAAAAGAAAAAATCTTCGAGTGGATTTTGGTTTGGTGCTTCCGTGTCTTGCATTGGGACTTTCTGCATTTATCATGCAGGCAAGTGAGAGTGTCATTTCGGTCTGTTTTAATTCGTCGTTACTTGCTTACGGAGGGGATTTGGCGGTCGGTGCGATGACAATTTTAACAAGTGTGATGCAGTTTGCGATGCTTCCGCTGCAAGGGCTTGGCCAAGGGGCACAGCCGATTACCAGTTATAATTACGGAGCGAAAAATCGTGAGCGTGTGAAAAAAAGTTTTCGTTTGCTGCTAACAATTAGTTTGGTATACTCTGTTGTTTTGTGGGCATTTATTTTAATCATCCCGCGTCTTTTTGTGGGCATGTTTACAAGCGATGCCACTTTGCTTGATTTTACTTCCCAGGCATTACGTGTATATTGTGGGGCACTGTTTATTTTCGGTATCCAGATTGCCTGCCAGATGACGTTTGTCTCAATTGGAAGTGCTGTTTGTTCAATTATTGTAGCGGTGTTGAGAAAATTTGTTTTGTTAATTCCGCTCATTTATATTCTGCCGCAGCTTTTTGTGGACCAGACCTTTGCGGTGTATCTGGCAGAACCGGTTGCGGACGTGTTTGCCGTTACCTTTACTGCTATTTTGTTTACGATTCAATTTAAGAAAATACTTGCAAAGTTAAATTAAAGGATTTTACAAAAGGAAAGCCTCGGATTGCCTTAAAAACGATTTTTTAGGCAGTTTAGGGGCTTTTTTTAATGCCTGGTTTTTTGAAAAAATTTTTCAAATTTTTTACTTTTGTTAGGTAGTGGATTTTACAATGAAATTTTAAGATGGGATTGTAACGAAGGAAATGCAGAATAAGAAAGTGCCACATCCGTGGCAGGAAAAATGGAGGTAAAAATGAAAAGAATGAACAGAGTAATTGCTTTTTCTGCGTTGGCAGCATTGAGTCTGACCTTAAATCCCATTCAGGCAGGAGCCTATGGAGAGACAACAGAAAAAAGCACGTTGACAGCAGACACAAAAGCAGTCAGTGAGTACCAGACATGGAAAGACAGCACCTGGACAGGGAAAGAGTCCATTGATTCCGGTAAAATTGTATTGACACCGGGCGCAACTGAGAAAGATTTGAATTTTTGCTGGTATTCCAAAACAAAAGGATTAGCAAAAGTAAAATTAGGAAAGAAAGAAGACTTATCCGACGCCAAAGTATATGACGGCACAGTTACCGATATTAACCGTTCCAACAGTGTGGAGACTTACAAAGCTTCCAACAAAGTATCCATAAAAGGCGCATTGGAGAAAAACACTACTTATTACTACAGCTATTCCAACGACGGAACGACATGGAGTAAGGCAGAAAAGTATCAGACAAAAGATTTTTCTTCTTACAAAATCTGGCTGGTAGGTGACCCGCAGGTTGGTGCATCCGGTTCCGAAGGACAGGGAACAATTGATGATGTAAATATCGCGGTTGATACTTACAACTGGAACAAAACATTGGAGATGGCAAAGAAAAAAGATGGAGATGCAAGTTTTGTACTGTCAGTAGGTGACCAGATTGATTATGCTGCAGCAGATGAAGCAGATACAAAGAATGTAAGAGAGAGCGAGTATGCCGGTTTCTTATATCCGTCGGTACTTCGTAATCTGCCGCTTGCTTCTTCCATCGGTAACCATGAGAGCAAAGGAACCGATTACAAGTATCATTACAACAACCCAAATACAGAGGATAATTTGGGAGCAACGAACTCCGGAAGTGATTACTACTTCAGCTATGGCGATGTACTATACATTGTTTTGAATAGTAATAACCGTAATGCGGCAGAGCATAGCAAATTGATGGAAAAGGCAATTAAGAGCGCACCAAATGCGAAATGGAAAGTGGTAGCCTTCCACCATGATATTTATGGTTCCGGACAGCCACACTCCGATTTTGATGGAGCAAATCTTCGTACAATTTTTGCACCACTCATGGATAAGTATGACATTGATGTTTGCTTAACCGGTCATGACCATAGTTATGCAAGAACCTATCAGATTATTGATGGTACGGCAATTGAATACGGACAGGATTCGGCAACAAATCCGGAAGGAACACTGTATATTGCGGCAGGTTCTGCCAGTGGTTCTAAGTTCTATAACTTAGCTACGCAGAAACAGTATTACATCGCAGAGCGTTCCAACAATCAGCTTCCGACCTATTCGACCATTGATTTTTCGGATCAGGCATTTACAATCAAGACTTTTGATTATACAGGTGCTGAATATGCAAAACCATTTACCATTAAAAAAGAAAGCAAAAAAGATTCGGCACAGCAGTTGATCAAAAAAGCAGAAGGATTAAGCAGTTCCGTATACAGCGAAGATTCTTTGAAAAAAGTAGATGATGCGGTGAAAGTGTTGAAAGAGATTGTTGCATCCACATCAAAGGATAAGGGAGCAGAAAAATTGTCTGTACTTTATGACAAGACAAACAATGCGGACAATGCCAAAGACCCATTGAACTACTATGGATATGCACAGGGTGAATTCGCTTCTAAAATTGGTGATACGACAACGACGACACTTCGTGCAGGATTCTCAAGTTTGTTAGACAAGACACTGCTTCCGGATTTGACAACAAAGATTCCGGCAGCTACATATGACACAGCATATGCAAACTTGAAAAAAGCAATTGACAATGTGGAATACAAAGTAGTGAGTTCCTACGGTGATGATGATTTGGATTTGGATGATGGTGAGCCGGCTGCTAAGACCACAGTGAAAAAGGCAGCACTTACGATTAAAAAAGGTAAAAAATCCATTGCCGGTAAAACGGTGAAACTGAAAAAAGGCAAATCCTTTAAAATCATAACTAAGAGAACCAACACAAAGAAAAAAGTTACTTACAAATCTTCCAACAAAAAGTATGTGAAGGTAAGTGCAGCCGGTAAAGTAACGGCGAAGAAGTATACAAAGAAAAACGTAACAATCACTGTAAAAGCAGGTACATTAAAGAAAACCTTTAAAGTGAAAGTTACAAGATAGGATGATTGAATTATATGGAGCGGATAACGAAGAAGAAAGCAATTGAAATCATTGGCACGGCGGCAGCACTTTTGGTATTGTTTGGTATCATCTGGTATGTAAGCAGTTCAGTGAAAAAGACACCACTGATTAGCGAAGATGGTTTAGAGTATGCCAAAGCCACTGTGGTGGAAATTGTAAAAGGAAACAGCGGTGGAAATAATACCGGTGAGGGAGAGATGGCGGGAAGTCAGGATGTGAAAGTAAAAATCACATCCGGCTCCCACAAGGGAAAAACCGTAGAAGCAAATAATCTAAATGGTTATTTGTACGGGGCAAATTGTCAGGTTGGAACAAAAGTAATTGTACAGATTAGTGCATATGGTGATGTAATCAATGCCAATGTGTATAACTACGACAGAGAGTATGTCATGTATGCTTTAATCGGATTGTTTTTACTGATACTTTGTCTCATCGGTGGAAAACGAGGAATTTATTCCGCTATCGCTCTGGTGTTTACCTTTATATGTATCATCGGTTTATACCTTCCCCTGCTTTATGAGGGAGCGAGCCCATTTCCTTTAACGATTGCAGTCGTTTGTCTGATTACCATTGTATCGCTTCTGTTAATCGGCGGATTTACAAAGAAAACCGTATGTGCCACGATAGGAACAATTATGGGAGTTGCGGTATCCGGAATTATCGCCATGCTATTTGGAAAATTGTCACACATATCCGGATACAACACCGAAGAAATTGAAAATCTGATTTATGTGGCTCAGAATTGTAAATTGCAGGTAGGAGATCTGTTATACTCCGGTATTTTGATTGCTTCGTTAGGAGCGGTTATGGATGTGGCAATGTCCATTTCCAGTACGATACAGGAAATTCATGACAGAAATCCTGAGATTAGCAAAAAGGAATTATTCAAATCCGGAATTCATGTCGGAAAAGATATGATGGGAACGATGTCAAATACATTAATTCTTGCTTTTACCGGAAGTTCCTTGAATACGATGATTATGATTTATGCGTATTCGTATCCGTACAACCAAATGATAAATATGTATTCAATCGGGATTGAACTATTAAGAGGAATATCGGGAACCATCGGAATTATTTTGGCGGTGCCGTTTGTATCACTGATTGGTTCTCTGTATCTAAAACCAAATAAATGAAAAAAGAGAGGTAATGAATTATGAAACTGAAAAAAATAATTGCAACATCACTTACTATGGCAATGGCATTTACACTTGCGCCAATTGTAGTACCAAACCAGTCGAAAGCAGCAACCGCAACAATTACATTGTCCGGTTCTACATCGATTTCTCCACTGGCTCAGCAGCTGGCAAAACAGTACGCAAAAGAAAATAAAGGAATCAAAATTAACTTTACCAATATTACCGGTTCCGGCTCGGGAATTTCAGATGCAATGAACGGAAAGGTAGACATCGGAATGTCTTCTCGTGCTTTGAAAGCAGATGAAGCAGCGGTATTAAAGGCAAATGTAATCTGCAACGATGGAATTGCGATTGTTGTAAATAAAAGTAATCCGGTCGGAAATATCACACCGGAACAGCTCTATGACTTGTATGCAAAAAAGACAACAAACTGGAAGAGCATTGTTTCTTCTTACAACAAGGCAGCAGCCGTATACGGACGTGAATCCGGTTCCGGAACAAGAAGTTGTTTTGAAGATGTTTTGAAGAATGACTTCAAAAAGGACATTGCGAAAAATTATGGAAAACTGGACGCTGAAATTTCAACAACCGGTGCGATGCAGACATCAGTAAAAACAAATCCCGGTGCAATCGGTTATATGTCACTGGGTGATTTGGATGAAAAACAGGTAAAAGCCGTAAAATTTAATGGTGTATCTCCGACAACAGAAAATGTAGCAAATGGTACATATAAGATGAGTCGTCCATTCGTACTTGCAACAAAAGGGGAAGCAACCGGAGCAGCCGGAAACTTCATTAAATGGATTAAGACCAGCAGCAATGCAAAGAAAATCATCACAAAAATGGGATTTGTAAATTTATCTCAGGTAAAAATTGCTCCACGTCGGATTAAATTGAATGTAAAGAGCAAAATCACTTTGAAAAAGGGCAAGAAAAAAACAATTAAATACACGGTTTATCCTGCTAATGCCGTAAACAAAGCTGTGAAGTTTAAATCTTCTAACAAAAAGGTAGCAACCGTTAGCAAAAAGGGTGTTATCAAGGCAAAGAAAAAAGGTAAAGCAACGATTACCATTACAACCGTAGAGGGTAATGTAAAAGCAAAAATCAAAGTAACAGTTAAGAAAAAATAATTGGAAAAAGTCATCCAAAGGATGACTGATGGGGCGCAGGTTTTGACGAGTCCTTAGTGGATATCGGAAAAAACTGTGTCCCTTTCCTTATATGAAGGAGACACGTAAAAATATGAAAGTACATAAAAAATTATCGGATCTTTTGTTTCGATATCTTTTATTCCTTTTTACCATTGTAACGGTAATTGCTGTTATTATGATTGGCGTTTATATGTTTCAGTCCGGTGGACCGAGCATTGCGAAAGTAGGAATCAAAAACTTTTTGTTTGGAAAGACATGGGATACTTCCGTGGAACCGGCAAAGTATGGAATTTTACCATTTTTGTTATCATCCGTATTTTCTATGATTGGGACTGTTGTGATTACAGTTCCGGTTTCCATTCTGGTAGCGGTTGGAATGAGCCATTTTATTCCGAGACCGGTTGCCTCCGTACTTCGGACAGTAATTAGTATGCTGGCTGGTATTCCATCGGTTATTTACGGATTTTTGGGAATGATTCTTTTAGTTCCTTTTGTGCAGAATATGTTCTCACTTCCTGCCGGATTAACACTTCTTTCAGCGATTGTCGTATTGATTGTAATGACACTGCCAACCATTATTTCGGTCAGTGAATCAAGTATTACAGCGGTGCCGGAGGAATATATTGAGGCCTCGTTAGCGCTTGGCGTCAACCGCGAGTATACCATTTTACATATTATTGTGCCGGCGGCAAAATCCGGTATTTTATCAGCGGTTTTATTAGGACTTGGACGTGCGGTCGGAGAGACGATGGCGGTAATCATGGTAGCTGGAAATGTGGCACAGATGCCAAAACTGTTGGAACCGGTTCGGTTTTTGACAACGGCGATTGTGACAGAGATGGCTTACGCAAGTGAGGAGACCTCCGGTGTTTTGATGGGAATCGGACTGGTATTATTTGTATTTATCGTTGTGATTAACGGTCTGTTCTATGCACTAATCAAACGAACGGCAGCCGGAAAACGATAGAGGAAAGGAGACAGCAGATATGGTATTAAAAAGCAAAGTGCGGATTTCCTCAATTTTGTTTCGGTTTGTGGTAATACTGCTCACGGCGGCGGTTGCCTTTTTGGCAATTGGATTGATTGGTTATCTCTTGAAAAAGGGACTTCCCTATGTCAACCGTGCATTTTTATTTACAGAGCCGGACATTTTGATGGATTCTTATGGAATCAAACCGATGATTATCAATACGATTTATACGGTGGTACTGACATTGATTTTTTGTATCCCGTTAGGAATCGGTTCGGCAATCTATTTGGCGGAATATGCCAAGCAGGGGAAAATTGTTTCGGGAATACGATTTGCAATTGAAATCCTTGCCGGTATTCCTTCGATTGTGTATGGTTTATTTGGACTTAATTTTTTCGTCCGTAAAATGGCAATTGGAGATTATGCAGGTTCGATGTTAGCCGCATCTTTAACTCTTACGTTAATTGTTCTGCCAACGATGATTCGAACGACAGAGGAGTCTTTATTAGCGGTCAGTCAAACGTACCGCGAGGCAGCGATTGCAACCGGCATGTCAAAGTTTTATATGATTCGCAAGATTATTCTTCCATGTGCAATATCGGGAATTGTTGTGGCAATTATATTGAGTATTGGACGTATGGTAAGTGAATCGGCTGCTCTTTTGTACACGGCAGGAATTGCACAGGATTTACCGTCGTCTGTGATGTCACATGTGACGGAACCGGGAGCAACTATGACGGTTCAGCTTTATTTATATGCAACCGAAGGTGGTGCACCGGAATGGGTGCCGTATGCGATGGCAGCAGTGCTTATGGTATTTGTTTTGTTTATTGAAATTTTGACCCATGTGATTGCGGCGGTATTCAAAAAGAGAAGGAAAGGATAAGAGAGTATGAGTATTGTATCAACGATTGATTTGAATTTAAGTTATGGAAAACACCATGTATTACATGATGTGACAATGGATATTGAAAAAAATGAAATTACGGCACTGATTGGTCCATCCGGTTGTGGGAAGTCAACCTTTTTGAAAACATTAAACAGGATGAACGATTTGGTTCCGGGGTGTAAAATAAGCGGTGAGGTATTGTTTGACGGAACGGATATTTACAGCCGTAAAGTAGACGCTGCTGCACTGCGAAAAAAGGTCGGTATGGTCTTTCAAAAAGCGAACCCGTTTCCGGCAAGTATTTATGATAATATTGCATATGCGCCAAAATACCACGGAGTGCACGGACGCAAAAAACTGGACGAAATTGTAGAAACCAGTTTGAGAAAAGCCGCTCTCTGGGATGAAGTAAAAGACCGCTTAAAAAAGAGTGCTTTAGGATTATCAGGCGGACAGCAGCAAAGACTTTGTATTGCACGTGCGATTGCACTGGAGCCTGAGATTATTCTGATGGATGAGGCAACCAGTGCACTCGACCCGATTTCAACGCAGAAAACGGAAGAACTTATGGTAGAACTGAAAAAGAATTATACGGTAATTATTGTGACACATAATATGCAGCAGGCTGCACGTGTGGCAGATAAAACAGCATTCTTTTTCATGGGTGATTTGATTGAGTATGGTAAGACAGAGCAGATTTTTGAAAATCCACAGAGGGAGAAAACAAAAGCATATGTCAGCGGACAGTTTGGTTGATATTTTTCATAGAACAACATGTGTAAAAAAATAAAATAGCTATTGCGCATAATAGGGATAATATGGTAAAATTAAATCACTAAATTTTTTATGGGAGGTAAATATTATGGTGAAGATGAAAAAAAGGGTAGCTGTTGTTTTATTATTTGCGTTATGTCTGGCGCAGATTCCTGTTGCTCCGAAAGCAAAAACAAAAAAAGTCAAGTTGAATCTAACAAAGGTTTCTCTTTTGCAGGGGGCAACTGTACAGCTTAAGCTGTTAAACAAGAAGGCAGGGGCTGTAAAGTGGTATTCAAAAAATAAGAAAAAAGCAACGGTTACCAAAAAGGGAAAAGTGACCGCAAAGAAAACAGGCAGTGTAATTGTTTATGCAAAATATAAGAAAAAACAATACAAATGTAAGGTGACGGTGAAGGCACCGGTAAAGGCTGCTAATCTGAAAGAAAATAATGCGGTATTTACGAAGACCGTCTATCAAAAAATAAGTAAAATTCAAAGACTTGTGGTGAATCAAGAGGTCATTTCGCCAAAGGGAATTTATGAAATTTATCAGTTGTTAGCGGCAATGGATATTCAGGAAATTACAAATAGCAGCAGTGAGAAGTTTGTTGGTGGAATTTCACTTGAATTGCAATTTAATGATGGAACAAAATTAGGGTTTACCATTGGAAAGAATCTTGTGATTGATGGAAAACAATATAAGATTTCGGAAGATGTTTCGGAAAAACTGGGACAGTTGCTGAAGCAGTATAAAAGTTAAGTGTAAAGGAGAAACTAGATGGGGAAAAGTGTAGAAGTACAGGGCACTGAAGTATCAATATTGACACGTGATAATAAAGATTATATATCCTTGACGGATATGGTAAAGGCCAAGGACGGGAATTTTTTTATTTCTGATTGGTTAAGAAATCGTAATACAGTAGAATTTTTGGGAATTTGGGAACAAATACATAATCCATGCTTTAATTATGGCGAATTTGCCATAATTAGAAGTAATGCTGGTTTAAATAGCTATAAAATCAGCGTGAAAGAATGGACGGAGAAAACAAATGCTATTGGAATATTTGCAAAAGCAGGAAGATATGGTGGTACTTATGCGTATAAAGACATTGCATTTGAATTTGGTATGTGGATAAGTCCAGAATTTAAAATTTATTTAATAAAAGAATTTGAGAGGCTTAAAGAAAAAGAAAATGAGAAACTGGGGTGGAATGCAAAAAGAGAACTCGCAAAAGTAAATTATCATATTCATACGGATGCAATAAAAGAAAATCTTATTCCAAAGGAGTTAACAAGTAAGCAAGTATCAGTTATTTATGCTTCTGAGGCTGATGTGCTAAATGTTGCATTGTTTGGAATGACAGCAAAGCAGTGGAGGGATAATAACTCGAATTTAAAAGGTAATATTAGAGATTATGCATCTATTAATGAATTGATTTGTTTGTCTAATATGGAAAATATTAATGCGGTGCTGATAGAAGATAAGGTCCCACAAAACCAAAGATTAATGAAGCTAAATAAGATAGCAATACATCAAATGACAGTATTAGGAGAAAAACAAGATTACAAATATATTAATTAAATGAACTGGAGGATTTTATTATGGTAAAACACATTATTTTATGGACTTTGAAAGAAGAACTTTCAGGAGAGGAAAAGGAGACAATTAAGCTGGGAATTAAGGAAGGCTTAGAGGGACTTTCAGGGCAGATACCGGGACTTTTGGAGATTTCTGTTCGTACGGATTGTCTGCCAAGCTCTACGGTAGATGTTATGCTGGATTCAACTTTTGAAAGTGCAAAAGCGTTGAAAAATTACGGCACGCATCCAAAACATGTAGCAGTAGCTGATGGTAAGGTAAGACCATATACGGCGACGAGAGCGTGCATGGATTTTGAAGTGTAGAAGATTTTTCCCATACGATGTATTTAGAAAAAATTCAAGGACCTGATGATGTGAAGAAATTATCAATGGAACAATTAAATGTGCTTGCAGGTGAGATGAGAGAAGCACTTTTTAACCGTTTGACAAAGACCGGCGGCCACTTTGGACCGAACTTTGGTGTGGTGGAAATGACAATTGCGATGCATTATGTATTTGATTCACCAAAGGATAAATCCGTTGTATTTGTGACTGCGGCAGTTCCAAGTAATGTTGGTTTTCCAAAAGCAAATCGAGAGAAAGCGGGAAGCCAGTATATTGATGTAGGAATTGCGGAAGAGCAGGCGGTAGCAATGTGTTCCGGAATTGCAAAAAATGGCGGAAAACCAATCTTTGGTACCAACGCAACTTTTATCCAGAGAACGTATGACCAGTTTTCACAGGATGTATGTATCAATCAAAGTCCGGTTACTACAATTTTGAATTATTCGTCTGTACTTGGGCTGAATGATGTGACACATCTTGGATTTTACACGATATCTATGCTTAGTAATATTCCAAACCTTGTTTATCTTGCACCAACGTGTAAGGAGGAATATTTAGCAATGCTTGACTGGAGTGTGGACCAGGACAAGTATCCGGTTGTTATCAGTATGCCGGGAAATGGTGTTCATCCGGCTAAATATCCGGTGGCTTCATCCTATGATTCATTGAATGAGCATCAGGTATGTGAAAAAGGAGAAGAAGTTGCGGTTCTTGCTTTGGGCGATTTCTTCCAGCTGGGTGAAGAGGCTGCACGAAGTATTGAAAAAGAAACCGGCAAAAAAGTCACATTGATTAATCCACGTTTTGCATCTGGTCTGGATGAAAAACTGCTCTCGGATTTGAAAGAAAATCATTTAACCAAAGAGCTGATTATGAAAGATGTTATGAAACTATTACATGCATAAAATGCTAGATATGTCAATTGTTTATCCGCATAATGCAGTGATTTTGAATATGCTATGTTGTATAATATGGATATATTCAAAATATTATATGGAGGAGGATAACTATGACAAGGACTAGGAAAAAAACATTAGCCGTATTGATGGCACTTTCCGTTGTGATTCCGGGAGGTGTTGCGCCTACATCAGAAGCAGCGGCTAAAAAAGTCAAATTAAGCAAGACAAAGGTCAGCATACAAGTTGGCAAAACGAAAAAGATTTCAATCAAAAACGCAAAAAAAGGTGCCAAAGTAACATGGAAGACATCAAATAAGAAAGTGGTTAAGATTGTAAAATCAAAGAAAAAGGGAAAAAAGGCGTATGCTGTAATTAAGGGCGCAAAAAAAGGTGCCGCTACGTTGCGTGCCATTTATAAGGTTGGGAAGAAAAAGAAAACGATGAAATGTAAAGTGAAGGTTACGAAAAATACGGCAAATAAAATTGCAACCAAGCAGCCGACTGCTCCAACTAAGAAACCGGGTTCTCCTTCCGGTCAGCCAACTGCAGTGCCGACGCAAAGTGTCGTAAGCGCAACACCTGCAGTAGAGAGTAAGAGCAACTACAGTTTCTTTGATGACTATACGTTAGGCTATGATAAAGATAATAAGAAGATTGTTGCTTATAAAGATGGTAAGCAGATGTCATTGGAAGAAGCAGGGGCCAAAGTGTATAACAATTATGGAGATAATATTTTTGCAAGCCAAATTGCAGATAATAAATGGAATGCAGATAGTATTAAATTGACTGCACCTTTACAATATACAACAGAAGACGGTAAGGTACATGATATTAACAGCATGCTTACCAATTATGATTTTATTGCTGATCCGACTGCATTAGATAATTCGGATAACGATGGAAAACTTTATGTATACGGAACAAATGAAGGATTTGATTATGCGGACGGTAAATTGGCTGAAAATTCTTATTCCAATAATTCACTCAGTATCCTTTCTACTTCTGATATGGTGAACTGGACCGATGAAGGGACGATGGATAATACGAATTTGAATAATTTGCCAAGTACGGCTTCTGCTAAGAAAAAGGAAAAGAATGGCTGGACAACAAAGGCATGGGCTCCATCAGCTCTCAAAATCGATGGCGATGGAGATGGTGAGGATGAATATTATATCTTTTATACCGATGGCGGAGGAATAGGATATGTTCGTGGTGATTCACCGGTTGGCCCATGGCATGATGATTTAGGACAGAAAATGTTTACCTCAAAGTCAAAAGGATGCGAGGGAGTAAAATGGTGTTTTGACCCGGCAGTTCTTGCAGATGACAAGGGGAATGCATATATTTATTTTGGTGGTGGAAATGACGAAGAAAAATATGTTCAGACCGGTCGTGTGTGCAAATTAAAATTTGAAAAAGGCACAGGAATTGTTTCTCCGGATGGTATACCAAAGACCTTGAATACATTCTGCTTCTTTGAAGATGGAGAAATTAACCAGATTGACGGTAAATACATTTATTCCTACTGTACGAACTGGGATGTAAAAGAAGATACGCCATATGTTGGAGCCGTTCAGATTGCGGCATACGTATCTTCAGACCCTATGAATATCTGCTTTTTCCCAGATAAAATTGGAAAAACCAAATTTACGGATGAAGAAAATGTAGAACATAATTATCTTGGTACTATTTTAGATAATCCAAGTAAATTGTATGGTGAGACTTATAACAATCATCATCATATGCAGAATTTCAAAGGACATAATTACATCTTTTATCATTCAACTGTGCTTAGTAATACATTATATCGTGATAGCAAACAATATCGAAATTTACATGTAAATGAAATTGATATTGATACAAAGAATGATAAGATTACGATTGAGCCTTCCTATGAGGGTGCAAAACAGATTGAAAATGTGAATCCATATAAGAATGCGGATGGCACGGTTAAATATATTAATGCAACAACAAGTGCTAAGAGTGCAGGAGTGAAATCTTTGCGAGATGATCGTACTGTTGTAAAATCATATAATGGATCACCGATGGTACTAGATCAGATTGATACCGGTGACTGGACTAAGATTAGCGGCGTTGATTTTGGAACCAATGGATTGAAAACAATTAGCGCAGAAATTGCAGCAACATCAGGAGAAGGTCAGATTGAGGTATATTTGGATGCTCCTACAGCTGCAAAAAACAGAATTGCAACCATTACATTGGGAGATACCAAGGGCTTGTATGCATTCAGCACGGCAAATGTTGATCGTGAAGTGAAAGGTGTTCATGATGTGTATTTTGTGTTCCGAGGAACAGGCTATAATGTGGCTTCCTGGGCATTTTCAGAAAAAACAAATCCAGAACTTCCGGACCTTTCTGCAAGACCAACGGTAGAACCAGTTCCAACAATGAATCCAAATGTAAAAGTAGGATGGAATGCGGATAAAACGGAATACGCTGTTCCGATTACAGAGGAAAATATTGTTGCAGAAGGCGGTGCAGTAGCAGAAGTAGACCAATATAATGGAACAGCTTCTCTGGTATATAATGGTCAGTATCCAGGTGTTTGGGTAAACTTGCCGGCAGAAATTACGGATAATCAATTCCAGACAGTAGAGATAACCTATGAGAATCAGGCCACAGATGCTGATTTTGGTGCAGCGATTCGGTATGCAACATCGAAAGGTGATGAGGGAATCGTATGGCCGGGTTCAAGTCCATTTGCATCAGGTGAGACAACAAAGACATTTACATTAGATTTCACAAAGAAATTTGCGAAAATAAAGATTTTTGCAGCTGAGAATCCAAAAGATGCCAAATTAATTATTAAGGCGGTTGTGTTAAAACGCGAGGCAGGAGCAACTGCACCGACAGCGACACCAAAACCGACAGCACTTCCTACTACAGCACCAATTGATGTAACTTACGGATGGAATGCGGATGAAACAGAATATACGCTTCCATTAACGGAAGAAACGGTTGTAAAGGGAAATGGCACGGAGGTGTCTGTAGACACGAATGCCAAGACGGCTACCATAACATATGATGGTGCATTTCCGGATGCATTCCTAAATATGCCAGGGGATTTGTCCGATACGAAGTTTTCATCTATCATTATTAAATACGATCGTCTGACTGAGCAGGACAGTTTTGGTTACGCATCTCGTTACACGGATAACAAGTCAACGGATGTAGATATTAAATGGGCATCCGTGAGTGGTGCATTTGCACCGGATGCTCACGAAGCGGAGATACCGTTAAACAAGACAAAAGATTTATATCAATTTAAAATATTTGGAAATGCATGTGATAGTGCTGGATTTATCATTAAAGCAGTGATACTAAAAAAATAGCTTGATTTGATTCCAAATGAAGAAGGATTTTGACAAACTTTTGAAAGAATGTCAAAATCCTTCTTTTCTATTTGATAAGAAAAAATTGAAATTTGCAATTTAATGCGTAGTATGGTACCATTTTTCTTACAATTAGGCTCACAAAGGAGAATGATATATGATTCGCTTGATTGCTTTTGATATGGATGGAACTGTCTTAAATGATGAGAAAAAGATTTTAAAAGAAACAAAAGAAGCTCTTGAACAGGCGGCCCGTGCCGGTATTGAAATTGTGCCGGCGACCGGGCGGCCATTTTGTGGTATTTCGGATGAAATCTACCGGTTAGACGGAGTTCGTTATGTGCTTACGACAAATGGTGCCGGTATTTATGAAAGGGATTCAAAAACTTGTCTTTATGAGGATGCAATTCCACTATCTGCCTATCTGCCTATGCTTGCCGAAGTGGAGGCTTACGATGTGATGGCAGATACCTTTTTAAAGGGCGGTGCGCTTATGACAAAGAGAAAACGTGACCTTTTGCCAAGGATGCGTTTGACAAAAGAAATCCGTGATTATATTTTGTCGTCACGGCAGGTGGTAGAAAGCCAGGTGGACTACTTGCGTGAGCGAGGTGAAGATGTTGAGAAACTGACAATTAACTTTGCTTATAATGAGAACGGTCACCGCATTGATTACGATGCGGTCTGGGAGGTTCTTAAAAAATATCCGGATGTGAATGCTGTATCCGGTGGTATGAAAAATATTGAGGTTACCAAAAAGGGCGTTTCGAAAGCAAGTGGTCTTTTGTATCTGGGGAAAAAACTTGGAATTGCTCCAGAAGAAATGATGGTGTTTGGCGACAGCGGCAATGATTTGGACATGATAAAAATGGCAGGAATCGGTGTCGCCATGGCAAATGCAGAGCCGGAGGTTTTGAAAGCCGCAGATTTTGTCACAAAGAGTAATAATGAAAATGGGGTAGGGGGATTTTTGGTTTCAGCAGATTATTAAAAAATTGTATTTTATGCGCCGCTCTCGCTTGACAAACGCGCAGGGGTTTTCGTACCTGCCGATACCCCTGCGTATTTGTTAAGCGAAAGCGGCACACAAAGGGCAACCAAGCCAAACACAAATTACGGAAACTGAAAAAATAGAGAACAAACCTAATCAAGGAGGAAAAAAATATGTTGACATCATTAGCACTGATTTTTTTAGTAGGACTTTGTATGGCGGCGATATGCCAGAAATTAAAACTTCCGCGCATTATTGGAATGCTTGTGACCGGAATGGTGCTTGGGCCATATGTGCTGGATTTTCTGGATTCATCTATTTTGTCAATTTCTGCAGAACTCCGCAAGATGGCATTGATTATCATTTTGCTTAAGGCAGGCTTATCGTTAAATTTAAATGACTTAAAAAAGGTGGGAAGACCGGCGATTTTACTGGCTTTTGTGCCGGCATCATTTGAGATTGTTGGATATGTACTGTTTGCACCTATCTTTTTGGAAATTTCACGGATTGATGCTGCGGTAATGGGGACGGTGCTTGCTGCGGTTTCACCGGCGGTTGTTGTACCCCGCATGGTGCAGTTGATGGAAGAAAAGTATGGAACAAAACAGTCTATTCCGCAGATGATTATGGCGGGGGCATCGTGTGATGATATTTTTGTCATTGTTTTGTTTACAACCTTTTTGGGAATGGCGCAGGGGGTAAAAGTAAGTTTGTTAAGGTTTGTAAATGTACCGGTTTCGATTTTTCTTGGAATCCTTTTGGGAGCGGTAATTGGCTATGTTTTGTATCGTTTTTTTGAAACGGCATACAAACATCAAAATTACGTGAGAAATAGTACAAAAGTTATTCTCGTACTTGGTGTATCGTTTCTTCTGACAGCAGTGGAGGGATGGCTTGATGGAAAAGTTGCTGTGTCAGGACTTTTAGCAGTTGTCAGTATGGCGTGTGTGCTTAAGGCAAAATGTATTCCTGCGGTATCTAAGCGGCTGTCGGAGAAATTTGGAAAACTGTGGATTGCGGCAGAAGTTATTTTATTTGTGTTAGTTGGAGCAGCGGTCGATTTACGCTACACGGCGGCTGCCGGTGGATTTGCTGTGCTGGTAATTTTCCTTTCACTGATATTTCGTATGGCAGGTGTGTTTGTTTGCGTTTTGGGTACCGGGCTGTCATGGAAAGAAAGACTGTTTTGTGCCATTTCATATTTGCCAAAAGCGACGGTTCAGGCGGCGATTGGTTCGGTGCCGCTTACTGCAGGATTAGGCTGTGGAAAGATGATTTTATCGGTGGCGGTTTTGGCGATTTTAATAACCGCACCGCTTGGCGCACTGGGGATGGATTTGACGTATAAAAAATTGTTAGCACGGGAGGAAAATAACTGAAAACGTCTTGAAAATGTCAACTTTGTGTGCTTAAATGAATAAGAGAATATGAGAAAAGAAGGGAACAACATGAAGAGTGTTTATTTCGTGCGCCATGGACAGACCGTATGGAATGTAGAAAATAAAATTTGCGGCGCAACAGATATAGAACTTACTGCTCTTGGACATGAGCAGGCGATTGAGACAGGAAAGAAGATTTTAGAGAAAAAGATAGAGGCGGATGTGATTTTATATTCTCCGCTGGTGCGGGCGAAAGATACCGCATTACATATTTCAGAAATAACCGGGATTCCGGCAAAAGAGGAAATGCGCTTAAAGGAGCAGAATTTCGGAAAGTACGAATCGACAGCAAGAGATGGTGCCAAGTTTCGTGAGGCAAAAAAGCAGTTTGTCGAACGATATGAAGGCGGTGAGTCGATGCTTCAGCTGGCACAGCGCGTGTATAACCTGTTAGATGAGGTAAAAGCGTCCGGCAAGACTTGTATTTTAGTGGCGCACAACGGAATTGCGAGAGTGGTGCAGTCCTATTTCTATGAAATGACAAATGAAGAATATGCGGCGTTTGGTGTGGATAACTGTGCGATTTTGCAGTACGAATTTTCGGGTGAGGAAAATGGGGGCGCTAAGGCATGAGTGCAGGAAAAAAAGCCGGCATGGATATGACGCAGGGGACTATCTGGAATAAAATTTTATTGTTTGCGCTTCCGTTAGCAGCAAGCAGTATGTTGCAGCAGTTATTTAACTCGGTGGATACAGCCGTTGTCGGTCGGTTTGCGAGCAGTGAAGCGCTGGCGGCAGTGGGAAGCAATGGCTCATTGATTTCTTTGATGATAAATTTATTTATTGGAATTTCTTTGGGAGCCAATGTTGTCATTGCAAAATATATCGGTCAGAAGTCGGAGGAAAATGTGCAGGCGGCTGTTCATACAGCGATTGTCGTGGCACTTATCAGCGGTGTTTTTGTTATGATATTCGGACAACTAATTGCAAAGCCCGTACTTACGCTGATGGGAACACCGGACGATGTGATTGATTTGGCGGTACAGTATTTGCGGATTTATTTACTGGGAATGCCATTTATCATGCTTTACGATTTTGGCTCATCGATTCTGCGAAGTATTGGTGACAGTAAGAGACCGCTGTACAGTTTGATTGCGGCAGGAATTATTAATACCGGATTGAATTTGCTGCTTGTGATTGTGTTTCAGATGAGCGTTGCCGGGGTTGCGATTGCAACCGTGATATCCAATCTGACGAGTGCCAGCATAGTAATGTACATTTTGATGCATGAAACATCGGTTATCCGCATTGATAGAAAACAGTTAAAAATTGTACCAAAAGAATTGAAAAAAATATTAGTTATCGGGATTCCGGCAGGGCTTCAGGGAATGATGTTTTCCATTGCCAATGTGTGTATCCAGAGTGCAATTAACAGTTTTGGGGCGGATGCCATTGCAGGTTCTGCGGCGGCATTGAATTACGAATTTTTTGCTTATTTTGTTGTCAATGCATTTGCACAGGCAACCGTAACTTTTACAAGTCAGAACTTTGGTGCCGGTGAGCCGAAACGGTGCCGGAAAATTTTCCATACGGCGATGGCATTATCCCTTGTGTGTTGTGGTCTGCTGTCACTGGTATTTGTCGTGTGGCGAAACTTTTTCCTGCAGATTTATACAACAGACCCGGCAGTTCTTTTGTATGCCAAACAGCGAATTGTCATTGCGACAACGTTAGAGTGCTTAACATCCGTGTATGAAATCAGCGCGGGAGCAATGAGAGGGCTTGGACGTTCTTTGACGCCTGCGTTAATTACATTTTTTGGTTCCTGCGTGCTGCGGCTGATTTGGATTGCGACAGCGTGTAAGATGGTTCATGAATTTTGGGTTTTGCTTATTATTTACCCAATTTCGTGGGTTGTTACAGGTTTGATTATGATGATTGCATACGAAATTGTGAAAAAACGCGTGCTTGAAAGGAAATGGGCGTAAAATGATGTGGCTGTTATTTGCTTTTTTATCTGCTCTCTTTGCAGGGCTTACAGCAATTCTTGCAAAGTGCGGAATAGAAAATATGGATTCGAATGTGGCAACTGCCATCCGAACGATTGTGGTATTAATATTTTCGTGGGTATTGGTTTTTGGCATGGGAGTGCAGGATGGAATTTTTCATTTATCCGGAAAAACCATTACGTTTCTTGTGTTATCCGGCGTAGCAACCGGAGCATCGTGGCTCTGCTATTTTCATGCACTTCAGATTGGAGATGTGAACCGGGTTACACCGATTGATAAATCCAGTACCATTTTGACGATGATTCTTGCGTTCTTATTTTTGGGGGAGACGGTTGGAGCGGTTCAAATATGTGCAATGGTTTTGATGGGAGCCGGAACGTATCTGATGATTCAAAAGAAGGAAGCAGAAACGGGCAAGAAAACAAAAAAGACATGGCTTTTATATGCCCTGCTGTCGGCAGTGTTTGCCAGTCTGACTTCGATTTTGGCAAAGGTTGGCATGCAGGATGTCGATTCAAATTTGGGAACGGCTATCCGCACCGCCGTTGTTCTTGTAATGGCGTGGGTTGTTGTATTTGCAACCGGAAAACAGAAAACAATTCATGGAATTGGCAAAAAAAATGGGGTATTTCTTGTGTTATCCGGCGTAGCAACAGGAGCGTCGTGGCTTTGCTATTTCCGTGCGCTGCAAACAGGACCTGCAAGTGTCGTTGTGCCGATTGATAAATTAAGTATTCTAGTTACGATTTTTTTCTCGTATTTTGTGTTTGGCGAGAAACTTACCAAAAAATCAGGAGTGGGGCTGGTGCTTTTGGTGGCAGGAACATTATTGCTTTTGAAGAAGTAGTCTTTTTGGAAAAACTGCAGCTACTTTGCTCATAATCGGGCGATCAGCCCATAAAAAGGAACCGGTCATGAATTGTGTGCGAGCACACATTCGTGACCGGTTCCTTTTTATGGGCTGAACTTTTTCAAAAAAACTTTACAAATCCTATTGACTTAGTAGGGAATAGGTGATATGATAGGCACAGTTAAATTATATAAACCCTACATGAATAGTAGGAAAAAGGATGGTGAAAGCGATGGCTAAGATTGCAAAACAGTTGACAGAATTAATCGGAAATACTCCATTGCTGGAGTTGACAAATTATGAAAAGGAAAATGAGTTAGAGGCAAATCTGATTGTAAAATTGGAGTATTTTAACCCATTAGGAAGTGTAAAAGACCGTGTGGCTTATGCGATGATTGAGCAGGGAATTGCGGATGGGAAAATTAATTCAGATACCGTGATTATCGAGCCAACAAGCGGTAATACAGGAATTGGACTTGCATTTGTGACAGCGGCAAAGGGATTACACCTGATTCTTACGATGCCGGACACCATGAGTGTAGAGAGACGCAAGATTGTATCAGCGTTAGGTGCTGAAATTGTTCTTACACCGGGACGCGATGGTATGAAAGGTGCGATTAAAAAGGCGGAAGAGCTGAAAGAGGAATATGGAAATGCATTTATTCCACAGCAGTTTGAAAATGAAGCAAATCCGGCAATTCATAAAAAGACAACCGCACAGGAAATTTTGAAAGATACCGATGGTAAAGTTGATATTTTTGTATCAGCAGTTGGAACTGGCGGAACGGTTACCGGAACCGGACAGGGATTAAAAGAAGCAAATCCGGATGTAAAGGTCGTGGCTGTTGAGCCTGCAGGCTCACCGGTATTGTCCGGAGGAAAGCCGGGACCACATAAAATTCAGGGAATTGGGGCCGGATTTGTACCGGATGTTTTGGATAAAGAAATTTTGGATGAAATTATTCCGGTTGAGAATGATGATGCTTTTGAAACATCAAGAAAAGTAGCAAAGAGTGATGGATTGTTAGTTGGAATTTCTTCCGGTGCAGCACTTTATGCAGCTACACAGTTAGCAAAACGCAAAGAAAATGCAGGAAAAAATATTGTTGTTTTACTGCCGGATACCGGTGAGAGATATTTGTCCACTTCTTTGTTTGTAGTAGAAGAGTAAAGGAGCAGGCGATGAGAAAAAGAAAGAAGAGTGTCCTTCTTTTTCTGGTACTTGTGCTTATCCTAAGCGGCTGTGGAACGAAGTCAGATGTTATCACGATAACGAATGTTTCGTATGACCCGACAAGAGAATTTTATGAATCTTATAATACGATGTTTGAAGAATATTATAAGAAGACTTATAACAAGAAAGTTCAGGTGATACAGTCGCACGGCGGCTCCGGCAGTCAGGCGAGGTCGGTTGTGGAAGGGTGTAACGCGGATGTTGTTACACTTGCATTAGAGCATGACATATCCCTAATTGAGAAGACGGGGCTTGTTGATGCCGGATGGATTAAAGAATTTCCAAAATTCTCTGCCCCTTATACATCGACCATTGTGCTGTTAGTGCGAAAAGGAAATCCAAAGCAGATTCACGACTGGGATGACTTAACGCGAAAAGGTGTGGAGGTCATTACACCGGATCCGAAAAGCAGCGGAGGTGCCTGCTGGAACTTCTTAGCAGCTCTTGGTTATGCAAAGACCAAATGGAGCGATAAGAACAAGCAGAAAGAATTTATGAGGCGGTTGTATCACAATGTATCAGTTATGGATTCCGGTGCCAGAGGTGCGACAACAACGTTTGTGGAAAATGGTAAAGGCGATGTGCTGATTGCATGGGAAAATGAAGCGATTGCAACCATGAAATCCTACGGCGGTAAGTATGAAATCGTAAATCCGTCTGTCAGTATTTTAGCACAGCCAAGTGTTGCAATTGTGGATGATAATGCAAAAGCAAATGGCTCAGAAGAAGTGAGCAAACGGTATTTGGATTTTCTTTATACGAAACAGGCACAGCGGTTAATTGGAAAAAGCGGTTACCGCCCAACCGAAAAGGAAATTTTGCAGGAATTTGGAAATGAGTTTGATTTGTCTATAAGGTTATGGACGATTGACGATTTTGGCGGCTGGGAGAAAGCATATCAGAAATATTTTGATGATGATGCCATGTTTGATGAGATTTATAACTATTAGAAGAGGAGTTTTTCGGATGAGGAATACGGTCAGACAAAAGAGAGTGAAAAAAGCAAGAGTGATTCCCGGATTTCGCTGCACATTTGGAATTGTTGTGTTAATGCTTTCCCTGATTGTGCTGATTCCGCTGGCTTCAGTGCTTGTGTATTCCTTGAAAATTTCACCGGGAGAATTTTTCTCTCTTCTTTGGAAATCAAATGTAAGAAATGCTTTTTTAACAAGTATTGGCTGTTCACTTGTGGCGGCAGGAATCAATACGGTGTTCGGCGTTATCGTGGCATGGACTTTAGTAAAATATGATTTTCCGGGCAAGCGGATTGTGGACGGGCTGATTGAACTTCCCTTTGCACTGCCGACAGCCGTAGCCGGAATTACACTTTCCAAATTATATTCGGAAACCGGATTTTTTGGAAAAATGTTAGCAGGTATTGGAATTAAGGTGACTTATACGAAAACCGGATTGGTTATCGCACTTGTGTTTGTCGGACTTCCTTTTGTAATCCGGGCGGTTCAGCCGGTCCTTGAAAAACTGGATGGACAGTATGAAGAAGCGGCTTATATGTTAGGTGCAAGCCCATCGAAAACATTCAGACGTGTGATTTTACCGGAATTAAGACCTGCGATTTTAACCGGATTTGGTCTGGCACTTGCCAGAGGAATTGGTGAATACGGCAGTGTCATTTACATATCAGGCAACAGTGCAAAAGAAAAGACACAGGTTGTTTCCTATGTAATTATGCAGAAATTAAGTTACATTGATTATGAGAGTGCGACGGCAATTGCCCTTGTGATGTTAGTGCTGTCATTCGTATTATTATTGTTTGTCAATATCGTACAGGCACGGCAGGCGGCAAGAACAAATCTGTTATAGGAGGAAAAAAGGATGGAACGACGAAAGAAAAGAACAAAAATTGTTTTAATCACGATTACCCTTTTATTTCTTCTGCTCATGCTTGCAGCACCACTTCTTTCGGTTCTTGTTAATTCGCTGAAAGAAGGAATCGGATTTTATGTGCAGGCGATTTCAACACCGTATGTGGTAAGTGCTTTGCTTGTTACTTTGTTAGCAACGGTGATTGCGGTTGTCGTAAATACCTTTTTTGGAATTTGTGCGGCGTGGCTATTGACGAAGTTTTCGTTCCGGGGCAAACAGATTTTAGCGACGCTGATTGATATACCATTTTCCATTTCTCCGGTTATTGTAGGTCTTTCCTATTTGATGACATTTGGAAGACTGGGATGGTTTTATCCGGCGATTCGGGCGTTTAACCAGTTCTTTGGTACGAATATACGAATTACATTTGCAATACCGGGTGTTGTGCTCGCAACCATTTTTGTTACCTTCCCGTTTGTATCAAGAGAGATTCTTCCGGTGCTGAATGCACAGGGCAAAGATGAGGAAGAAGCGGCGGCTCTGATGGGTGCCAAAGGTTTTACGATTTTTCGTAAAATTACACTTCCACAGATGAAATGGGGACTGATTTATGGTATCATTTTATGTGCGGCGAGAGCACTTGGTGAGTTTGGCGCGGTAAACGCGTTGTCGAAAACGAGGGGCGAAACCTTTACCCTTCCGCTTGAAATCGATGCGTTATATATGTCGGGAACCGACACATCCGTAACAGCATCGTTTGCGGTATCGTCACTGCTAGTGATTATCGCAATCGTCATATTGTTTGTGAGAAATGTATTAGAACACCGAGATGGTAAGGAGAAAAAAGTATGTATGTAGAAATGAAAAACATTGTGAAAAAATATGGTGATTTTCTTGCTTCTGACCATGTAAGTCTTGGTGTGGAAAAAGGAAAGTTAGTTGCCCTGTTAGGACCGTCCGGCAGCGGAAAGACAACTTTACTGCGGATGATTGCAGGACTTGAGAATCCGAATGAAGGAGATATTTACATTGATGGCAAGCGGGTGAATGATGTACCGGCTGCCAAGCGTGGGATTGGTTTTGTCTTTCAGAATTATGCACTGTTCCGTTATATGACGGTATACGATAATGTGGCATTTGGACTGGTGCTTCAGAAGATGCCGAAAAAGCAGATTAAAGAACGGGTTACGGAATTGTTAGCGATGACCGGTTTGTCAGGGATGGAAAAACGGTATCCGAATCAGTTGTCCGGCGGACAGAGACAAAGAGTTGCTTTTGCCAGAGCGTTAGCACCAAATCCAAGAGTTCTCTTACTCGATGAGCCGTTTGCTGCGATTGATGCGAAAGTGCGTACCGAACTTCGCTCGTGGTTGAAAGAGATGGTTGTAAAACTTGGTATTACAAGTATTTTTGTCACCCATGACCAGGAGGAAGCGGTCGAGGTTGCAGACGAAATTATTATTACCAATCACGGAACGATTGAGCAGATGGGAACGCCGGTTGAAATTTATAAAAGTCCGGCAACTCCGTTTGTAGCAAGATTTATCGGCAGGTCCTCGGTTGTTGAGGATTATGATAAATTGAAAGGTTTTGAGCGGATTGAACATGCCAATCAGGCGGTCATTCGTCCGGAATTTGTGAAAATCTCAAAGAGTGGAAAACTGGACCAATATATCAGTGCCGCTGAAACCGGTGTGGTAACGGATGTCGTGTTCCGAGGAAACCGAATGGATGTTACCGTGGACATCAATGGTATTTTGGTTGTTGGAGAACGTTCTTTGGAAAAAGATTTTGTTTTGGTTGGCGAGACGGTTCATGTATTGATTTACCGACTATATATCTTTGATTCGAAGCAGACTTATTTGATGGAAAATAAAGAGATGCAGGAAAGAGAAGATGTATTTTACATTTAACGGGGAGGATACACCATGCAGATTGAGAACAAAAAGATATTGCATACGGACATTCTTATCATTGGCGGCGGAACGGCAGGGTGCTATGCGGCACTTACGATTCGAGAAAAGTCCGATTATTCGATTGTCATTGCGGAAAAAGCAAATATCAAACGAAGTGGCTGTTTAGCGGCCGGTGTCAATGCGATAAATGCTTATATTGTGGATGGAAGAAAGCCGGAGGATTATGTGGAGTACGCAAAAAAAGATGCGGACGGCATTGTGAGAGAAGATTTGCTGATGACGATGTCCGAAGGATTAAACCGTGTGACACATAAAATGGAAGACTTAGGTCTTGTAATATTAAAAGATGAGAATGGAAATTATGTTGCCAGAGGAAACCGCAACATAAAAATAAATGGAGAAAATATGAAGCCGCTTTTGGCAAAGGCGGTAGAAAAGTTAGAGGATGTCACAATTTTAAACCGGATTAACATTACCGATTACATTGTGGAGGAGAATGAAATCAAAGGAGCTTTCGGCTTTTCGCTTGAAGAAGGTACCGCCTATGAGATAAGGGCAAAGAAGGTGCTCTGTGCGACCGGCGGTGCGGCAGGTTTGTACCGGCCGAATAATCCGGGATTTTCCCGTCACAAAATGTGGTATCCGCCGTTTAATACCGGAGCCGGTTATGCGATGGGGATTCGTGCCGGAGCAGAAATGACAACATTTGAAATGCGTTTTATCGCACTTCGCTGTAAAGATACAATTGCACCGACCGGAACGATTGCTCAGGGCGTTGGTGCGAAGCAGGTGAATGCCAAAGGAGAAGTATACGAAGATAAATACGGTCTGACAACATCGGAGCGTGTCTATGGCACGGTGATGGAAAATTTAGAGGGGCGCGGACCGTGTTATCTGAGAACAGAGGGCATTACCGCAGAGCAGGATGAGTCGCTGAAAAAAGCGTACTTAAACATGGCACCAAGCCAGACACTCAAATGGCTTGAATCGGGTAAAAATCCGAGTGAGCAGAATGTCGAAATCGAGGGCACTGAGCCTTATATCGTCGGTGGCCATACAGCGAGCGGCTACTGGGTTGATACCGACAGAGAGACTACGATTCATGGTTTGTTTGCCGCAGGAGATGTGGCAGGCGGATGTCCGCAGAAATATGTGACCGGTGCGATGGTTGAAGGTGAAATCGCAGCCAAGAAAATAGTTTCTCAATTGAATGAGGAAAGAGATAAAGAGAAGGCATCTGATGAGAGTGCAGAGAAAAAAGCTCTCGATGCAAAGATTACGGAGTACAACCGCTATTTATCAAATGAAGGCAGTATGTATGAGACGGAAGCACTGGAAGAGGCAATGCAGAAAGTAATGGATGAGTATGCCGGAGGTATTTCCACGCATTATCAATTCAATGAAAAACAGCTTGCACTTGCGAAAGAAAAGATTGAAAAGATAGAAAAACTTGCTGAAAATGTAAACGCCGGTGATATGCATGAGTTGATGTTTGTGTATGAATTGAAAGAACGTCTTACCGTGTGCAAATCGGTAATTGCTCATCTTTTTGCAAGAAAAGAGACAAGATGGCACAGTTTTGATGAAAATTTAGATTATCCTAAAAAGAGCGGTGACTGGTTAAAGTATGTTAATTCCAAAATGGAAGATGGCAAAATCACCGTATTTACCCGTAAATTAGTTGGAAGGGAGGAGCATTATGAGCATCACGATGAATCAGGCGCTCTGTAAAGGCTGTAAAGCCTGCGAGCAGGTATGTCCGGGAAGCCTTATTAAAATGAATGAGGCAGGGAAAGCCTATATCAAGTACCCGAAGGACTGCTGGGGATGTTCCTCTTGTGTGAAAGAATGTCACTTCGGTGCGATTTCCCTCTACTTAGGAGCCGATATCGGTGGTATGGGAAGCAAAATGACAGTCGACAAAAAAGGAGACAAGCTGTACTGGCAGATACACAGACAGGATGGTGAAACCGAGCAGATTGTTCTAAATACGAAAGAGTCCAACAAATATTAACGAGGAGAAAAGAAAGGAAGGAAAACGATATGAGTGAATTATCACATCTGGATGAACTGGAGGCAGAGGCAATTTATATCATTCGCGAAGTTGCGGCGGAATGTGAAAAACCGGTTATGCTGTATTCGATTGGAAAAGACAGTTCGGTTATGTTACATCTGGCAATGAAAGCTTTTTATCCGGAGAAACCTCCATTTCCGTTTTTGCACGTAAACACGACATGGAAATTTAAAGAGATGATTGAGTTCCGTGACAGAAGAGCGAAAGAACTTGGCATTGAAATGATTGAATATATCAATGAGGAAGGAGTAAAGCAGGGCATTAATCCATTTGATCATGGTTCTGCTTACACCGATATCATGAAGACACAGGCATTGAAACAGGCGCTTGATAAATATGGTTTTACCGCAGCATTTGGCGGCGGACGAAGAGATGAAGAAAAGTCCCGTGCGAAAGAGAGAATCTTTTCTTTTAGAAATGAGCATCATGCCTGGGATCCGAAAAACCAGCGTCCGGAGATGTGGAAATTATATAATTCCCAGATTCAGAAACATCAGGAAGTGAGAGTGTTCCCACTTTCCAACTGGACAGAGACGGATATCTGGCAGTACATAAGACGGGAAAAAATTGAGATTCCTTCTTTGTATTTTGCAAAAGTCCGCCCGGTTGTTTACCGCGATGGCAACATTATTATGGTGGATGATGACCGCATGAAATTACGTCCGGGTGAAAAAATTGAGCATAAGAGTGTACGTTTCCGTACATTGGGATGCTATCCTCTGACCGGAGGATGCGAGTCGACAGCGACTACATTGGATGAAATTATTGATGAGACACTTAGTGCCGTATCGTCAGAGAGAACGACACGAGTAATTGATAATGAGGCAGCAGGAAGTATGGAAAGAAGAAAGAGAGAGGGGTATTTCTAAGATGAGCGGATTATTAAAATTTATTACATGCGGAAGCGTGGACGACGGAAAATCAACCTTGATCGGTCATATCCTGTATGATTCAAAACTTCTTTATGCCGATCAGGAAAAAGCGTTGGAACTTGACAGTAAAGTCGGAAGCCGCGGCGGTGCGATTGATTATTCGCTCTTGCTTGACGGATTGATGGCAGAGAGAGAGCAGGGAATTACGATTGACGTGGCATACCGCTATTTTACGACAGATAAGAGAAGTTTTATTGTAGCAGATACGCCGGGTCATGAAGAGTATACAAGAAACATGGCAGTAGGTGCTTCCTTTGCGGATTTGGCAGTTATTTTGATTGATGCCACACAGGGTGTTTTGATTCAGACAAGACGTCATGCGAGAATTTGTGCGTTGATGGGAATCAATTCGTTTGTATTTGCTGTTAATAAAATGGATTTGGTTGATTACAGCAAAGAGCGCTTTGATGAAATTGAAAAACAGATTCAAGAACTTGCCGGTGAACTGAATCTTCAGACAATTCAGATTATTCCGGTTTCCGCAACGGAAGGAGATAATGTAACAAAGAAATCCGATGCGATTGACTGGTATGAAGGACCGACTCTTCTTTCTTATTTGGAAGATGTGGATGTGGCAGAGGATTCTCATGAAAAAGGATTTTATATGCCGGTACAGCGTGTGTGTCGTCCGGACCATACCTTCCGTGGTTTCCAGGGACAGGTAGAAAATGGAAATATCCATGTGGGAGACGAGCTGACAACGCTGCCAAGCAATGAAAAGGCAAAAGTAAAAAGTATTTATGTTGGTGATAAGGATAGTAAAGAGGCGAAAAAAGGCCAGCCGGTTACCATTCAGTTAGACAGGGAAGTGGATGTTTCCCGCGGCTGTGTACTTACGGTAGATTCCGGTGTGAAAACGGCATCGACTCTGACTGCTACGATTTTGTGGATGGACGATGACGAATTGTTCCGTGGCAAAAACTTCTTCTTTAAACTCGGAACGAAAACAATTCCTTGCTCCGTGACAGAAATTTCTTATGCGGTAGATGTTAATACCGGTGAGAAAAAGGATGTAAAAAATCTTGCTAAAAATGAGATTGCAAGCTGCAAAATTTCACTGGCAGACCGCATTGTCATCGATGAATTTAAGAATCATAAAACGATGGGTGAATTCATTTTGATTGACCGTGTGACGAATATGACTTCTGCCTGCGGTGTTGTGGAAGAAGTGCATGAGAAAGAGCACAGTGTCTACGAAGGACGTGTGGACCGGGCTGTGCGTGCGGCAACCAATGGACAGAAAGCAATTACAGTTGAATTTGTAAAAGATGACAAGAAGATAAACCGTGCGTTTGTGGAAGACGTCGAGAAAATTCTGAATCTGGATGGCAGACATACATATTTGTATGCCCCTGGAAAAAATGATGATATTGACTGTGTGATTAAACATTTACATCGTGCCGGTATTGTTGTATTATTGTTAGTTGATAAAAAGCAGGCAAATACCATTCAGAATAAGAGTGAATCGTACTTAAGTAACTGGCTTGACGAGGGCGCAGATGCGAAGTGGGCAGCGGATTATATCCGTGAGCAGTCCGTCTTTTTGGGTAATGAAGCAAAACGCGGTGATTACATTTAGAGGAGGACGCCATGAGATTTAATACAGCACTACTGCATCAGGTAGAAAAAGGGGATAAGGAGACCGGTGCTACACTGACTCCGATTTATCATTCCAGTGCTTTTTACCAGTCTTCGGCAGAACAGCATGAAAAGTTGTTTCATAATAAAGCAAACGGATTTTCTTATACGAGAATCAATAATCCGACGATTTTAGCTTTTGAAAATGAAATGACGGCATTGGAAGGTGGAATTGCATCGGTTGCCTGTGCATCCGGTATGGCAGCGATTACGAATGCGCTGTTAAATGTTGTCCGTGCGGGCGAGGAAATTTTAGCGAGTACGAGTTTGTACGGCGGATCCATCGATGTGTTTCATGACTTTGAGGCATTTGGCATTAAAACAGTATTTGTGGATATTCACGATGAGCAGGCGGTGGAAGCCGCCATCAATGAAAAGACCCGCGTGATTTTCGCAGAGACGATTGGTAATCCAAAACTTGACGTTGTGGATATTGAGAAGTTAGCAGAGACAGCACACAAACATAATCTGCCACTTGTGATGGATAACACGGTAGCAACGGCATATTTAGTACGCCCGATTGAAAAAGGAGCGGACATTGTAGTCAATTCGACCTCGAAATACATCAATGCCAACAGTGACGCCATCAGTGGTGTGATTACCGACAGCGGTGCTTTTCGCTGGGACAAGGAGAAATATCCGGGCATGGCAGAGTATGCGAAGTTTGGCAAATTTGCTTTCACGGCGAAACTGCGAAACGGTCTTTTCCGTAATACGGGAGCCTGTTTGTCTCCACAGACAGCGTTTTATAATCTCTTAGGTATGGAAACTCTGGGTCTGCGCATGGAGCGGGCCTGCGATAATGCGAAAAAACTGGCTGAATTTTTAAACACGTATCCGGACGTAACAGTAAATTATCCGGGACTTAGTGACAGTTTATGGCATGCACAGGCAGAGAAAGTTCTGCAAAATGGATATGGAGCAATTCTTACAATTCGAGTTGGCTCCAAAGAGCGTGCGTTTGATTTGATTAACACATTGACAATACCGAAAATTGTGTCGAATATTGGCGATACAAAAACTTTAATCATTCATCCGGAATCGACGCTGAATGCACACAGTACACAAAAAGAAAAAGAAGAAGCGGGCGTTTTTGATGATTTGATTCGCATTAGTGTCGGAATTGAAGATGTGGAAGATTTAATTGAAGATTTTAAGCACGCACTCAAGTAGAAAGAGCAGGAGGATAAGAAAATGGCAGTAGACTACAGTACACTGAAAAAGGGCGGATTTATGCGCCAGAAACAAAAAAATTGTTTTTCTCTTCGATTGGCAGTCGTAGGAGGAAACTTAACCGCAGAGAATTTGAAAACAATTGCGGAAGTAGCAGACAAATATGGAGATGGACATGTTCACTTGACCTCCCGTCAGAGCGTGGAAATTCCATTTATCAAATTAGATGATATTGATGCCGTAAAAGAAGATTTGGCAAAAGGTGGCTGTAAGCCGGGTGTGTGCGGACCACGTGTTCGTACGATTACTTCCTGTCAGGGAAATCAGATTTGTCCAAGCGGCAACATTGACACATATGATATTGCAAAAAAACTGGATGAGAGATATTTCGCCAGAGAACTTCCACATAAGTTTAAATTTGGTGTGACCGGATGCCAGAACAACTGCTTAAAAGCAGAGGAAAATGATGTTGGTATCAAAGGCGCAACGAAAGTGCAGTGGAAAGAAGATGCCTGCATTTCCTGTGGTGTCTGTGTTAAGGCATGCCGCACTGGTGCGATTACTCTTGAGGATAATAAAATTAAAGTGGATGAGAGTAAATGTAATTACTGTGGACGCTGCGTGAAGGCCTGCCCGACGGATGCATGGGATGCAAAAAGCGGTTATCTTGTATCATTTGGCGGACTGTTTGGTAACCGGATTCACAAAGGTGAGGAAATTTTACCGGTCATTGAATCCGAGGAAGATTTGTTCCGTGTAACAGACGCAGCAATTCAGTTTTTTGATGATAACGCAAATCCAAGCGAACGTTTCCGATTCACAATCGAGAGAGTTGGCGAAGATAAATTTATAGAAAAGATGAAGGAGGCATATCATGGCTGAGTTTGAAGTAGATGAAAGAGTAGATATTACGGATGTTGTCTGCCCGATGACATTTGTAAAGGCAAAAGTGGCAATGGAAGAGTTGGAAATCGGACAGGTGTTAGCGGTTACGATGAATGATGGAGAACCGGTTCAGAATGTGCCAAGAAGTTTTAAGGAAGAAGGACAGCAGGTTCTGAAATTGATTGACAATGAAAATGGCACCTATGATTTGATTGTTAAAAAGGTAGAAGAATAGGAGGCAGGACATGGCAAAGCGAGTGAATGCAGAAGAGTTTGAAGCCGAAGTTCTTAAGGCGTCTCTTCCGGTTATCGTTGAATTTTATTCGGATAGCTGTATTCCATGTAAACAATTATCGCCGGTTTTAGGCGGAATTGAAGATGACTATGAGGATAAACTTATCGTTGTCAAAGTAAATGTGAATTTTGATGCCGAACTGGCACAAAAATATGAAGTAGCAGCTTCCCCAACCCTTTTGTTTTTCAAAGAGGGAAAAGAAGTAAACCGAATCCGAGGTCTTGTAAAGCGGAAAGAGTTAGAAGAAGCTGTAGAGGAAGTTTTATAAAGGAGGATATGAAAATGGTAGTAACCGTAGCTGGAGAAAAGAAAACATACGATGAGGGTTTGACAATCGCAAAACTCATTGAGGTTGAGAAAGTGGAAAACCCGGATTATGTAACCGTAACAGTAAACGATGAATTTGTGGAAAGCACAGATTTTGCTACAACGGCACTCAAAGAAAATGATGTCGTAGAATTTCTTTATTTCATGGGAGGAGGCGCAAATTAATGGCGTTTACAAATGAGCAGATGGAGCGCTATTCCCGGCATATTATTTTGCAGGAAGTGGGCGTGAAAGGACAGAAAAAGCTGTTAAACGGCAAAGTCCTCATTATCGGAGCCGGCGGACTTGGTGCTCCGGCAGCAATGTATCTGGCAGCAGCCGGTGTTGGAACCATTGGTATTGTCGATGCGGATGAGGTAGATTTGTCGAACTTGCAGCGACAGATTATTCATGGCACGGCAGATGTAGGCAAAGCAAAAGTAAAATCGGCAAAAGAGACGATGAATGCGATGAACAGTGATGTGGTAGTAAATACATACCGTGAGTTTGTAACATCGGAAAATATTATGGATTTGATTGCGGATTATGATTTTATCATTGATGGTACAGATAACTTCCCGGCGAAATTTTTGATTAACGATGCCTGCGTAATGGCAAAGAAACCATTTTCCCATGCAGGAATCATCCGCTTTAAGGGCCAGCTTATGACCTATGTTCCGGGGGAAGGACCATGCTACCGCTGCGTCTTCAAGGATCCGCCTCCGAAGGATGCTGTTCCTACCTGTAAACAGGCCGGTGTTATCGGTGCTATGGGCGGTGTTATCGGAAGTTTGCAGGCGATGGAAGCAATTAAGTATCTGATTGGTGTTGGTGATTTGCTGACCGGAAAACTTTTGACTTATGATGCCCTTAAGATGGAATTTCACACGATTAAACTGCCAAAGGCAAATGGCACCTGCGCAGTCTGCGGTGATCATCCGACAATTACGGAGTTAATTGATTACGAGCAGGTAGAGTGTGACGGAAAGTAGGCGGAAAGGAAGAAAAGGATATGTTATTTTTGACAAAAAGTGATTATGAGAAAATGTTAGCTCACTGCAAAGAAGGTCTTCCGAATGAAGCCTGTGGTTTGATTGGCGGTGTTGTGGAAGGGGAAAAACAGTATGTGAAAAAGGTTTATCTCCTGACAAACATGGATGAGAGCAACGAGCATTTTTCCATGGATCCGAAAGAGCAGCTTGCGGCAGTCAAAGATATGCGTAAAAATGGCTATGTGCCGCTTGGCAATTTCCATTCTCATCCGGAGTCTCCATCGAGACCATCGGAGGAGGACAAACGGCTTGCCTATGATTCCAAGGCAAATTATCTGATTTTATCGTTGATGGAAGCAGACAATCCGGTATTGAATGCGTTCCGTGTCGATGAGGAAAAACAGGTGACAAAAGAGGAATTAGTAATTTCGTAATAAAAAGGAAAGAAGGTAGCGTCTGCCTTCTTTCTTCTATATCGAGGAGGTCGAAATGGCATTTTTCCCATTTATGATTCAGATGCAGGATAAGTTATGTGTTATCGGCGGCGGTGGCAAAGTGGCATACCGAAAAGTTTCTATGATGCTGTCGTTTGGGGCACGTGTTACGGTGATTGCACCAAAAATTTGCGATGAATTGCAGAAAATTGAATCGAAACAAGATGCCCTTTTATTGGTTCAAAGACCATTTGAGGATGGTGATATCGAAGGAGCCGATGTGGTGATTATGGCGACGAATGACAGTGAAGTCAATTCCCATATCGCTGCCATTTGTAAGGACAAACGGATTCTTGTCAATGTGGTGGATGTCAAAAAAGACTGCGGTTTTTATTTTCCGGCAATTATAAAGCAGGAGGACGTCGTAGTTTCGGTTTCGACCGGTGGCAGTGCTCCGGCGTTAGCTTCTCAGATAAAAAAGAGTATTAAGAGCCATCTGCCGGATAACTGCGGAGATATGGCAAAGACGCTTCTTGAAAAAAGAAATGAGGTTTTGAAAACAGAGCCGGAGGAAGAAAAACGGAAAGAGATTATGTTGGACATGGTAAAAAAAGAGTGGAAAAAATCAGTCATTCGGATTGGTACAAGAAAAAGTGAACTGGCAAAAATTCAGACCGGACTGGTTGTTTCAAAATTGCAGGAGGCATTTCCGGAGTACGAATATGAGATTGTGTATATGACGACCAGGGGCGACAAGGAAAAGGAATCGCCGATTCCTTCCTTTGGTGGAAAAGCTGTGTTTGTTGAAGAATTTGAGCAGGCGCTTTTAGACGATACGATTGATTTGGCGGTGCACAGTGCAAAAGATATGCCAAACCCGTGTAAAGACGGACTTACGGTTGCCGGTGTTTTGGAGCGTGCCTGTGTGCAGGATGTACTCATTTACAAAAAGGAAACTTCCTTTACAAAGGATTCTGTTTTTACCATTGGAACAGGGAGTCTGCGCAGACAGTGCCAGATTAAAAAGATGTATCCGAATGCCGTCTGCAAAAGTCTTCGAGGAAATATCGGCACGAGACTTAATAAACTACGGGCAGGCGAGTACGATGCGATTGTGTTGGCGGCTGCCGGAATTAGGCGGCAGGGTATTGACAACGATTCGGATTTTGTTTACGAGTATCTTTCTGTAAAGGAGATGCTTCCGGCGGCAGGTCAGGCAGTGATTGCGATGGAGACAAAAAAAGGAACGCTTGCTAATGAACTTGCCGAAAAAATTTCGGATGTTCATACAGCAGAGTGTCTGCGGACAGAGCGCGCGGTCCTCACGAAATTAAATGCCGGATGCCATGAGCCAATTGGTGTTTTGTGTACCCTCGATGGACATAGGATGAATCTTTCTCTGATGGAAGAAAAAGAGGGAGAAGTAATCCGGCGGTCGGTGCAGGGGGACAGAGGAGATTGGCAAAATCTTGTAGAAAAATTGTGTCAGGAGAGGAAATCATAGTATGGTTTATTTAATCGGAGCGGGTCCCGGAAATCCGGAGTTAATTACGGTAAAAGGACTTCGTCTGCTGCAAAAATGCGATGCGGTCATATATGACAGGCTTTTGTCGGAGGAACTGCTTTCTGTGGTTCCTGAAAACTGCCATAAAATTTATGTGGGAAAGAAACCGATGAGCCACGCAAAGAAGCAGGAAGAGATTAATGAGATTCTGATTCAGACGGCAAAACAGTATAAAAATGTTGTCCGCTTAAAAGGCGGTGACCCATTTGTTTTTGGACGCGGCGGCGAGGAGGTTTTAGCACTGCAGAAAGCGAAAATTCCATTTGCTTTGGTGCCCGGGGTGACAAGTGCAGTGGCAGTGAGTGAGCTCGCCGGAATTCCTTTGACACACCGTAAGGAAAGCCGCAGTTTTCATGTGTTTACCGGTCACACAAAAGAGGGGGCAGAGCAATCTTTTTCCCATATTACGAAACAGGATGGCACGAGTGTATTTTTGATGAGTGTCGCAAATATCCGCATGATTGCAGACCGGCTGATGGAACAGGGACAGGATGAGTTAACACCCGTTGCGGTGATTTCCCACGGAACGATGCCGGATGAGAAACGTGTCTATGGAACACTTTCCGATATTGCGGATAAAGTAATTAAAAATAAAATTACTTCCCCGGCGGTTTTTGTTGTGGGACAGACGGCAAAATATCATTTTGTCAGTGAGGATTTTGGTGTGCTTGCCGGGAAAAAAATCGGTACAACAGCAACGCAGAAACTGCATAATAAACTGCGTGAGATGATGGAGGACAAAGGGGCTTTTGTTTTTCCTCTTTGTGAAATGAAAGTTGTCTGTACAGATGGTGCAGAGAAACTTTTGGATGAATTATCTCAGATAAAAAAATATGACTGGATTGTTTTCACAAGCCAGAATGCGGTTCATTTATTTTTTGCTGAGGCAGATAAGAAACAAATTGACAGACGGGATTTTGCAAAGGTTCGTTTTGCGGTCGTTGGCAGCGGAACGAAAAAGGCACTGGAAACGTATGGATTTTATGCGGATTATATGCCAAAACAGTTTACGACAGAGGCACTTGCCAAAGGGCTTACAGATGTCGTGAAACCGGGAGAACATCTGCTTCTTCCAAGGGCTTTGCAGGCAAGTGAAGAACTTGTTTTAGAACTGCAAAAGAAGTCTGTTACGATTACGGAAATCCCTTTTTATGATGTCGAGGGGGCTTTTTCAGGGGATTTGTCCATGTGGAAGAATATGGACGTGGCTGCATTTTTCAGCGCATCCGGCGTTGAGGCGTTTGTTTCCCGGATGGGTAAGGACAAGATAGGAGAATGGGAGCGTGACCGCAAAAAAGAGCATGTTGCGGTTGCGGCGATTGGTGAAGTGACGAAAAAAAGACTGCAGGCGTATGGAATCGATGTGGATGTGGTTCCAGAGCAATGCGATTTAGAACATTTAGGCAGGGCGCTTGAGCAGTTTTATCAATAGAGAAAGGAAGTAAGGCTATGACACAGTCGGAACAGTTATTTGAAAAATCCGAACACTTTCTGCCCGGTGGTGTAAATTCGCCGGTTCGTGCATTCCGCAATGTGGGCGGGACGCCGGTATTTGTAAAAAGTGGAAAAGGTTCTCATATTTTGGATGAGGATGGGAATGATTATATTGATTATGTTTGTTCGTATGGTCCGGGAATTTTGGGACATGCATATCCGGCTGTGATTGAAGCGGTGAAACAGGCATGTGAACAGGGACTTACCTTTGGGGCGCCGACGAAAAAAGAATATGAAATTGCGTCGTTAATTCATGACATGATGCCATCGATGGAAATGATGCGTATGGTAAATTCCGGAACGGAAGCGGTGATGAGCGCCATCCGTGTGGCGAGAGGATATACCGGCAAAGATTACATTGTAAAATTTAAGGGTTGTTATCATGGTCACTCAGACGGACTTTTGGTAAAGGCAGGTTCTGCGGCACTTTTGCAGGCTGTGCCGGACAGTGCCGGTGTGCCAAAGGGTTATACAGAGACAACATTGATTGCTGAGTATAATAAACCGGAATCGGTAAAAGCATTGTTTGAAAAATATGGTGATAACATTGCGGCGGTTATTGTGGAGCCGGTGGCAGCCAATATGGGTGTGGTTTGTCCGGAAAAAGGTTTTCTGCCTTTTTTACGGGAGATTACAAAAAAGTATCAATCTCTTTTGATTTTCGATGAGGTCATTACAGGCTTTCGTCTGGCAAAAGGAGGTGCGCAGGAGTATTACGGCGTGACACCGGATTTGACGACACTTGGAAAAATCATTGGCGGCGGTATGCCGGTAGGCGCATATGGAGGCAGAAAAGAAATTATGTCGTGCGTTGCACCGCTTGGGGAAGTGTATCAGGCAGGAACGCTTTCGGGAAATCCGATTGCAATGACTGCAGGAATTGAGACACTGAAAATTTTGCGTGATTCGGATACGATTTATGAAACCATTGAGAAAAAGGCAGAAAAACTGGCAGCAGTGATGCGTGAAACATTTGGAGAAACGGTCTGTGTAAATCAGGTTGGCTCTCTTATGAGTTTGTTTTTTACCGGTGAAAAAGTGGTTGATTATGATACGGTGCAGACCTCGGATACAAATCGCTATTCGGCTTATTTTAAGGCGATGCTGAAAGAGGGCATTTATTTGGCACCGTCTCAGTTTGAGGCTATGTTTGTGTCAGCGGCACATACGGATAAGGATATCGAAAAGACATGTGAGCAGATTAGAAAGTTTGCCAATCAGAAGTAGATTAGGAGGGATACGATGGCAGAACAGGTAAAAGATTTGGTAATTATAGGAAGCGGACCGGCGGGCTTGTCAGCGGCCGTTTATGCAAAACGTGCAATGTTAGATGTTGTTGTCATTGAGAAGGCAGGATTTAGCGGCGGACAGATTGTGACGACGGAACGCGTGGACAATTATCTGGGACTTTACGGAGAATCCGGATATTCGCTGGCAATGAAATTCAGAGAACATGCGGATGCACTTTCTGTTCCGTTTATAGACGCAGAAGTGAGTTCCGTGGAAAATGAATCCGAATATAAAAAAGTGCATTTAGAAGACGGTGAAACCATCTGCACAAAAAATGTGTTAGTGGCAACCGGTGCAGGGCATAAAAAACTTTCCGTAAAAGGGGAAGAAGAATTGACTGGTGCAGGCGTTTCGTACTGTGCAACCTGCGATGGTGCATTTTTTAAGAATAAAACGACGGCGGTTGTCGGCGGTGGTGATGTGGCGTTAGAGGATGCGCTGTATCTGGCAAATCTTTGTGAAAAAGTGTATTTGATTCACCGCAGGGAAGGTCTTCGCGCGGCTAAGGAACTTTCCGAAAAAGTGATGGCAGCGGAAAATATCGAATTTCTTCCTTATTATGAAGTGAAAGAAATTGCCGGAGACGGTATGGTACAGAAAGTGATTCTTACACAGAACCAGACCGGGGAGGAAAAAGAAATTGAGTTATCCGGTATTTTCATTGCTGTTGGCATGGAGCCGCAGACAGCATTTGTGAAGGATGTAGTTGAGAGAAACGATGCCGGCTATATTTGTGCCGGGGAGGACTGCCGGACGAATGTGCCGGGAATTTATGTGGCAGGCGATGTGAGAACAAAACCGCTTCGTCAGGTTATTACAGCGGTTTCCGATGGTGCCGTGGCAATTGCTTCTTTGGAGCAGGATAGAAATTAGGAAAGAGGGGTTGTTATGTATATTACGAGAAAGGGTCAGTATGCATTATTTTTTCTGATTGACCTTGCACTGCATGATGGCAGTACGGTGACGGTCAAACAGGTGGCTAAGGAATACGATTTGTCAGAGAAATATATGGAACAGGTGGCTTCTAAATTGCGTCACGCCGGGATTGTGCGCGTGATTCGCGGCAGCAAGGGCGGCTATTATCTTCCGGAAGAAACCAGACGATGTACCGCTAAAGATGTGGTCGGTGCCATTGAGGGCCAGCGAAATGCCGTGGATTTGGATGGCTACAGAGAAAGTGAAAACAACCGCACGATGAATGCACTGGTTCGCGATTTGGGTCAGGAAGTGGATCATGCTGTAGATGATGTGCTTGAGAGAGTTACACTCGCTGAATTGGTGCGGCAGTATCATGAGAGAGAGACGTTTTCCTACATTATTTAGGAGGAGAGTTTTTCAGGACTTCACAGTCGGCAGGGAAAAGTTTGAGTGTCATGCGCCGCTCCCGCTGATATGTGCGTAGGGGTATCGATATGCACAATACGCATATCAGATACCCACGCACATATAACGCATTCCACTCAAAACTTTTCCCTGCCGATTGTGGTGTGCTGAAAAAAATCATCCTTTTAGATAATGTAGGAAAACTTTTGCTATAGACCAATTGTGGGGGATGGATGGTTGGCTTGTGACAAATGTTCGCTGTCAGTTGCTTTGAATTCCAGTAATTTCGTAGAAAAACTTTGTGACGAGTGGGTTTTGAGTACGTCGGTATGTGGCACTGGTAGTTTCAGTGCCCATACCGCTACGCACTCAACGAGCGAGAGCGCCCACGAGACGCAAAGCTTTTCTACGGAATTACGGAAAACAAAAAAAGTGCCAACGAACACTTGACACAAACAATAACAACTTATCTCTTGTACCAAGTGAAGAAAGATGCTATAATAGTATAGCATAATATTTATATATTATAGTTTTAATTTATCAAAAGGGGGAATTTTTTGTGAATCAAAAGAAAGGTGCGCGTCTGGCACTAAAATTAAGTCTGACAGTGGTTATTCCGATTTTTCTGATAACGATTGCCGGAATTTTGTTGAGTGCATATAAACAAAGTGATTTATCCGAAGATTTAGTAAAACGAGAGATAAGCGGTATTGCCAGAAGTTTACGACAGACATATTTGGCAACTGAGGGGAATGAAAAGTTTGTCATGAAGGGGGATAACCTCTATAAGGGCAATACGATGTTGAGTGGAAATTATAAACTGGTTGATCAGCTTAAAGATGAGCAGGATGTTGAAGTGTCATTGTTCTTCGGTGATGTTAGAGAAGTGACGACATTAAAAGATGAATCGGGGAAACGTGAAATTAATACAAAAATGTCATCTGAGGTTTATGATACTTTGAAAAAGGGTGAAGAGTATTTTGCAACAAATGTAGATGTGCTGGGAACGGATTATTATGGATATTATGTGCCGGTTTACCAGCCGGGTACGAAAGAGTTTGCCGGCAGTGTGTTCTGTGGACGTACACAGACTCAGGTAACGCAGAGTCTCAGAAATACCGTTATATCAATGGCAGCTGTTATGTTGGTGATTTTTTTGGCGGCATTTATTATTGTACTTTTTATGGTGAAACGTATTGTAAAGAGTATTGATGGTGCCGTGTCAAATCTTGGCAATGTAGCAAAAGGTGCACTTCAGTTTGAGATGAAGCCGGTACTTTTGGAACGAGGCGATGAGGTTGGTGATATTGCAAGAGCGATTCAGAGTTTGATTCATTCGCTCCGCGAGATTCTTACAAACATTACATCTTCTGCGAAAGCACTGGATGGTTTTTCCAATCAGTTTGCGGAATCCTTTGCGAATATTACGGATTCGGTTGACAGTGTAAATACGGCAGTTGAGGAAATTGCTTCCGGTGCGACCAGCCAGGCGGATGAAACGATGAGTGCGAACCAGCAGGTTGCTGAGATGGGGCAGGCGTTGGAGGAGACTTCAGCAAATGTGGAGAACCTTCATGCTAGTTCTGAGAAGATGGAAGAATATAATGAGACCGCCGGCAGTAATCTGGAAGAATTAAATGCGATTAGTGAGCAGACGAAGCAGTCAGTTATTGAAGTACAGAAGCAGACCAATTTAACGAATCAGTCGGCAAAACAGATTAAAGAAGCAACTGAATTGATTACGGATATTGCTGCTCAGACGAATCTGTTGTCCTTAAATGCGAGCATTGAGGCGGCGAGAGCAGGTGAACACGGCAAAGGTTTTGCTGTTGTGGCAGATGAGATTCGTGCTCTTTCTGAGCAGTCCCGCCAGTCGGCAGAAAAGATTGTTGAAATTGTGGATACACTTTTGGTGAATTCTGATACAAGCGTTCAGACGATGGGCGATGTAATGGATAAGATTGGTGTTCAGAATGATAAACTTTCGGAGACCAGTCAGATGTTTAATCTGTTACATAACGAGATTGGTACAGTGGCAGATGCCATTGAGCAGATTCGTAAGCAGGCAGAAGCCTTAGAGGATAAGAAAAATAAAGTTACATCAATTGTTGATGGACTGGCAGCGATTGCGGAAGAAAACGCAGCCAGCACGGAAGAAACATCAGCATCTATGCTTGAGTTTAATGAAATTCTTTCAGTGTGCAATAAAGCGACCGGAGAACTTCGCAAACTGTCAGAAGAATTGGCTGAAAATACAAAACATTTTGACCTTTAAACGCGAAAAAGATGAAATAAAAGCGAAAAACAGGGAAACCTTTGTGGCTTCCTTGTTTTTTGTTTTTCCATTAAAATGACACTTTTCTATCACTATTTTTTGTGATAAAATATGAATCAGGAGGTGTTTATTTGCTAAGTGAAGAAAGAATTCGTAAAATGATACGATTGGCGGATTATGAAAAGGGAATAGGCAGCTCTGATTTGAAGCGGACGCACTATTGGCGGATGGATTATGTGCGTATGCAGATATTGAAGACAATATTGGCAGTATTTGTTGCTTTTGTTTTGGGTATTCTTTTATCGGTTTTGTATCACATGGATTATGTTATGCAGCATGTTTGGGAGCTTCCTTACCGGACGATACTTATTTATGGCGGTATTGCATTTGTGGTGGCGGAGATTGTTTTTGTGATTTTTACTGCCAGAATTGCCGGGCGTGCATATGATGAATCGCGTGCAAGAGTAAAAGAATATTATGTAACGTTGATGGAGTTAGAGGAACTATATGAAAAAGAGGGAGAGGAGGAAACGTTATGATGATGGCTTTGCTTACCCTGAAAAGCAGGTTAAAGGGTTTTTATGAAAAACATTACCGGATTTTGAGGTGCTTTGGAAAGGCTGTTTTGATGATTATAACTTTAATGATTATCACCAGTCAGTTGAATTATCAGGCGTTTCTTGCCAATCACTGGATTGTGCTTCTTCTTGCCGTGATTTGTGCGGTTACACCGGATGTGGCATCGCCTCTGTGTGTTTTCCTCGTGACGGAAATTGAAGTATTTCAGGTTTCTGAACTGATTGCGGTTGCCATTTTGCTGATTGTGCTGATTTACTATCTGTTGTTTGGACGGCTTGCGAATCGCCAGAGTGTGGTGCTGGCATCGGTTCCGGTGCTGAGTGTCCTTCAGATTAGCTATTTAGTTCCGATTGTGGGCGGCTTGTTTTTTTCACCGGTGATGATTCCGGCATTGATATCCAGCGTATTTTTCTATTTTGTACTGTGCGGTGTGCAGGAATATGCACTGGCGGCATCACGTATGACGCAGGAGAGTACTTTTTTTGAACCGCTGAAGTATCTTTTGGATTATTTGCGGGGAAATTTACTTTTGTACACATTGTTAGTGGCATTTGTGCTGACATTTATTTGTGTGTATCTGATTCGGAGAAGTAAGATACAGTATGCTTCGCAGATAGCAATTTTGGTAGGAGCCATATTAAACCTATCCATTTTGCTTTTTGCTAATATTTTTTTAGAGTTAAATGTGGATTTACTGCTGATGGTTGTATCAATTGTCGTCTGTGTGCTGATTGCTTACTTGATACAGTTTTTTCGGTTAACACTGGATTACCACGGAACACGTAAGCTACAGTTTGAAGATGATGAATATTATTATTATGTGACAGCAGTTCCGAAGATTAAAGTTGCCGCCGTTGATAAGACAGTGACAAGAATTGTCCCGGATGAGGATGATGAAAATCAGGATTTAAGAAGTGAATTGGAGAAAGAATTGGAAAATGATTTTAATAATTTTGAATAGATTGGAGCGTGTGGCGGATGAACACAATCATTAGTTTTTTTAGGGATTATGTGGCGTGGCTTACGATTCCCGACTTTACGATTACAGATGTGCTTGAAATTGCCATCATAGCCTTTGCCTTTTATCACATTATTTTGTGGATAAAAGATACGAGAGCATGGGTTTTGCTAAAAGGTATGGTGATTCTTGGAATTATTTTCTTAGCAGCACTTGTGTTGGAAATGAATGTTGTGCTCTGGGTATTCCAGAACGCGATGGTAGTCGGAATTATGGCACTTGTTGTCATTTTCCAGCCGGAACTTAGAAATGCGCTGGAGCAGCTTGGAAGAAAAAAGATTTTAAGTTCACTGACCTTTGATAATCAAAAGTCGAAAAATGAGAGATATTCGGCAGAAAGCATTGAAGCCGTGATAAAGGCTGTTTATGATATGGCACGTGTGAAAACAGGCGCATTGATTGTTGTGGAGAAAGAAATCCAGTGCCGCGAGTATGAGAGAACCGGAATTCCGATTGGTGCAAAAATCAGCAGTCAGTTATTAGTAAATATTTTTGAGCATAATACACCGCTTCATGATGGAGCAGTGATTTTACGCGATAACCGGATTGTGTCAGCGACGTGTTATCTGCCACTGTCTAACAATCTGGCGGTGAGCAAGGAATTGGGAACGAGACACCGTGCCGGTCTTGGCATCAGCGAAGTGTCAGATTCTCTTACTATTATCGTTTCAGAGGAAACAGGTTTTGTTTCATTGGCTTGTGATGGTAAACTTTATCGGAAAGTGGATGCAGACACACTGATGATACGGCTGCAGGAAGCTGCTAAAAGAAATCCGGATGAAGGAAAAATGAAATGGTGGAAGGGGCGCAGAAAAGATGAAAAAGAAACTGACCAGTAAATTAATGCTTAAAATTGTATCGGTGATTGTCGCTTTTTTGTTTTGGCTGGTTATCATTAATATAACGGACCCGACGACATCAAAAACATTTTATGACATACCGGTACAGATATTAAATGAAAATGTAATCACATCGGCAAATCAAGTCTATGATATTGTGGATGGTGATACGGTTAAGGTTACAGTAAAAGGAAAACGAAGTTTTGTAGAAACGTTAAAAGAGTCTGACTTTACGGCAACAGCAGACTTAAGTGAACTGTCAAAAGTAAATGCAGTTAGTATTAATGTAAAGTTAAATAAAGAATCAACTTCTAGTGTTGATGTGGATTGGAACAATGCCGTTCTCAAGGTTGCCCTTGAAAAGCGCATCACAAAGAGTTTCAAAGTTGAGGTGGATTACGAGGGCGAATTGAGTGAGAATTACGTACTCGGTGAGATGACAGCAAAGCCAAATATGATTGAAGTATCCTGTGGAGAATCGAAATTTAAGAAAATTGATCATGTAGGTGTTATGGTCAGTTTAAAAGGTCAAAGTGAAGATTTTGATTCTGAATATTCGCCGGTATTATATGATGCGAATGGAGATGCTTTAAATGATGCAAATGTCAGCTTTAGCAATGATACAATTAAGGTGTCAACCCAGGTCTTATCGACTAAGGAAATACCGGTGTATGTGGAGACAGAAGGTGCACCGGCATCCGGCTATCGTCTGGTTCAGACTGATTATAAACCGGAGAGTATCCGTGTTTCAGGAACGAAAGAAGCACTGGAGAAAGAAGTCTCAATTAAAGTGCCAATATCGATTGCCAGAGCAAAAAAGGACATCGAAAAGGAAATTGATTTAAGGGAGTACCTGCCATCAGGGTTGTCGATTGTAGGGGAGACGACGACGGTTTCCGTCCGTTGTGATATTGAGAAGAATGGACAGCGTGTGCTGGGACTTACATCTTCGGATATTGCCGTGAGAAATCTGCCGAAAAATTATACAATGAATTTTGAGCCGGATAACGGAAAGTATTCCGTAGAATTGTTAGGCGAAGATGCGACGTTGGCGGATGTAAATGTAGGAGATTTAGGAGCTTATGTGGATTTGAACGGATTATCGGATGGCTCGCATACGCTTGAATTAAAATATAGTCTGCCGACCGGCGTGCAGGTAAAAAATAAAATCAGGATTAAAGTCAAACTAAAACGTCAGGAAGGTGAAGCGACAGATGCGCCAAGCACACCAACTCCGACAGTGGAATAGAAACTAAAAAAATCCCGGTGGCTGCCAATGAGCAGCTGCCGGGATTTTTTTAATATTTTTTACAATGGGATATTTCCGTGTTTTTTATGAATTACATCAATCGAGCGTTTATCTGCAAGCATTAAGATGTCGGCATAAATACGTTCTCTTGTTGCCTCCGGTTTAATGATTTCATCTACATAACCGTGCATGGAAGCAATACTTGGATTCATGAATTTTTCATTGTATTCATCAATCTTTTCGCTGCGGAAAGCTGCTTTTTCTGCAGGGTTCATATTCTTCATCTGTTTACCATACAAAATATCAGCGGCACCATCGGCACCCATAACGGCAATCTCAGCGGTTGGCCATGCATAAACAAAATCAGCACGCAGATGTTTACTGCTCATTGCGATGTAAGCACCACCGTAAGCTTTACGAAGGATAACATTAATTTTAATTGTTGTGGCCTCGGAGTAGGCATATAGTAATTTTGCTCCGTGGCGGATGATTCCTTTATATTCCTGGTCTTTACCAGGTAAAAATCCCGGCACATCCGTTAATGTAAGAATCGGAATATTAAAGGCATCACAGTAGCGGATGAATCGTGCTGCTTTATCAGAAGAGTCACAGTCAAGGACACCTGCCATAAATTTCGGCTGGTCAGCGATGATACCGATGACAACTCCTTTAATGCGTCCGAATCCAACGACTACATTTCTTGCAAATTCTTCCTGAACTTCGATAAAGGAGTCCGTATCTACAATTCCGTTAATGACATCGTGGATGTCGTAACTGTGATTGCTTTCTTTTGGAATGATATTTGCTAAATCCTCATTAAAAGTAACATTTTCGTTGTATTTAGGAAGTGCCGGACGGTTTGTGTGCAGGTAGCCATCCTCATAGCACGGAGGAATAATTGAAATTAATTCCTTCACGCGGCGGAAACATTCCTTTTCATTTGGCATATGAAAATGAGCGACACCGCTTTTGGATGCGTGCACATTGGCACCACCTAATTCTTTTGCTGTAATATCTTCATTTGTTACGCTTTTGATAACTTTTGGTCCGGTAACAAACATCTGGCTGATTTCATCAATGACAAAGATAAAATCGGTAATACCCGGTGAGTAAACCGCACCACCGGCACAGTTACCGGCAATAATCGAAATCTGCGGAATGTATCCGGATGCCATTGTATTATAGTAGAAAATCTCACCATATCCGGCTAAGGCATTTACACCTTCCTGAATACGGGCTCCGCCGGAATCGTTGATGCCGATAACCGGACAGCGGCTCTCGATTGCCATTTTAATTGCATTGGCAATTTTGAAACCGTGCTGTTTACCAAGAGTACCGCCGATAACGGTGAAATCCTCAGAGTAAATCACGACTTTTTGTCCGCCGATGGTACCGTAACCGGTGATTACGCCATCATAAGGAAATTGTCCCTTTTTAATATTAAAAGCATCTTCTAAGTTCGTAATGTTCGAGCCAATTTCACGAAATGAATCTTCATCTAGCAGCATGCAAATACGCTCTAAAGCGTGAAGTTTGCCAAGCTTGTGTTGTTTCTCCATATTGTAAGTTGACATTGTTCATTCTCCATTCTTTCTTAAAATATCACTTGAAACTACGAAACCTATCATATACCATAAAAAGAAAAAATGTCAATCCTATGTTGGCTTTTTTTGTAGAATAGTTGACGAAATACGTATTTGGGTGCTATAATCAAATGATTGAAAAAATAAAAAGGATGGACTAGAGAATGATTCAATTTTTTAATAATTTCCTAAAGTACAAGTATCTTATGGGACAGCTTGTGAAGAAAAATATCAAGCTCCGTTACCGTCGTTCTTATTTAGGAATGTTATGGACACTGATTGAGCCGCTGCTTACAATGATTGTATTGTCGGTTGTGTTTGGCAGCTTGTTAGGAAGAAACAGTACCGATGCTGCATTTGCAGGCGTGCCATTCCCGATTTATGTCTTGACCGGACGTTTGCTGTATTCGTTCTTTTCATCAGCAACCAACAGTGCGATGCGTTCCATTCGTACAAACGGCGCTATGATTAAGAAAGTGTACGTACCAAAATACATTTATCCGTTTTCCGGCATTTTGGCAAACTTCATTATATTTTTGATTTCGCTTGTTGTACTGGTTGGTGTAATGGTATTTTTCTTAGCAACCGGTCAGTACCATGCACCGATTAACGGTTATATGGTTATGACGGTGATTCCGCTCTTAAATTTGTTTATCCTATCAACGGGAGTCGGCATGATATTATCGACTTTATGTGTATTCTTCCGTGATATCGAGTATTTGTGGAGCGTTATGTTAATGCTCATCATGTATTGCAGTGCGATTTTCTATTTCGCAAGCAACATGAGTGGTGACACACAAAAACTGGTAAAATTGAATCCATTATTTGGCGTGATTGACAATTTCCGCCGCGCCTTTTTTGGACAGCCTTTTGATATGAGATTATTGCTGTATACATCCGTTTTTGCGGTTGGAACATTGGTTATTGGTATGATTGTATTTTATCGGAAACAGGATTCCTTTATCCTGAATATTTAAGGTGTAAGGCAAATTGGAGGTTATTATGGCGAAGAAGTCATTAGCAATGAAAATAGAGAATGTGAGTATGAAGTTCAATCTCAGTTCTGAAAAAGTTGATAACATCAAAGAATATGTTATTAAAATGATAAAAAAGGAATTGATGTTTCAGGAGTTTTGGGCACTCAGAGATATCAGCTTTGAAGTTCAGAAAGGTGACCGTGTTGGTATTATGGGATTGAATGGTGCCGGGAAAAGTACTCTTTTAAAAGTAATTTCCGGTGTGTTAAAAGCCACACAGGGAACGGTTACAACAAATGGCAAGATTGCACCGCTTCTTGAACTGGGAGCCGGATTTGACAGACAGTATACCGGTGCTGAGAACATTTATCTGTATGGTGCGATGCTTGGTTACAGTAAAGAGTTTTTGGAAGCACGTTACGACGAAATTGTAGAGTTCTCGGAACTTGGCAGTTTTATCGATGTGCCGGTAAAGAATTATTCTTCCGGTATGCGTGCCAGACTCGGTTTTTCCGTGGCAACAATTGTTGAGCCGGATATTTTGATTCTGGATGAGGTACTTAGTGTTGGAGATGCGAAATTCCGTAAAAAATGTGAAAATCGTATTCAGAGCATGTTTGATAAAGGTGTTACCGTCATTTTCGTATCACATTCGACCAGTCAGGTCTTAAGAATGTGCAACAAGGGCATTCTTTTGGAACAGGGCCGTCTGATTGCACAGGGGGACGTCGAGGACGTAGTAAGTGTGTACGAAGCAAAGATGAGTGAGAACGAATAGGAGGAAAAGAAAATGAAAAAAGTGATTACTTATGGAACTTTTGACTTACTTCATGTAGGCCACATTAATTTACTTCGCCGCGCGAAAGCATTGGGGGATTATCTGATTGTTGTTGTTTCCTCAGATGAATTTAACGCCGGCAAGGGCAAAAAAGCGTATCATTCTTTTGAAGACCGCAAAAAAATTCTTGAAGCAATCCGTTATGTGGATGAAGTGCTGCCAGAATATACATGGGAACAGAAGATTGATGATATAGTAAATAATAATGTCGATGTTTTTGTTATGGGAGATGACTGGAAGGGCAAGTTTGATTTCCTCAAAGACTACTGCGAGGTTGTTTACCTGCCGCGTACCGAAGGAATTTCCACAACAAAAATTAAAAATGATTTGAATATGAAAGACTGAGAAAATGATTAAAAAAACAGGCTATGTGCTGTTTGCTTTCTTTTTCTATCTGTTCCGCCTATTACCCATAAATCGGCAGAAAGTATTTTTTGTCGCAACGCATGATGACAGCGAAGAGGGAAATGTCGGCATTGTGGCAGATGCTATAAAAAATCAGTTTCCATCCATGAAAATGGTGTATCTGACAAAAAAAGACGGCATACGAAGACCATTTTCGTTTTTCTTTGGAAAAGCGTTTCATATGGCAACGGCATCGGTGATTTTTCTCGATAATGAGTTCATGCCGATGGCGTATATGAAATTTAATAAAAATGTGAAAGTGGTGCAGTTGTGGCATGGAACCGGTACGATTAAGAAATTTGGCTTGGATTCGGATACCGGGGAAGTAAAAAGACTAGCAAAAAAAGCAAATGAAAATATTACGCACTTGATTGTCAGTTCCGAATGTACGGCAAAATGGTATAAAAGTGCGTTTGGTGTAGACGATGAAAAAATTTTCCCGATTGGACTGCCGCGCACCGATTTGATGTTAGATGATTCTAAGAGGCAGAAGATGCAGGAGCGTTTTTTTGAGCAATATCCTGATTTGAGGGGAAAGAAAATTACGTTATACGCACCTACCTTCCGAGATTCACAGGTTGAAAATCCGGAAATTTGTTTGGATTTTGATTCCCTTAATCAATGTATGGAAGAGAATGAGGTGCTTCTTATCCGTCTGCATCCGCACGTGGCAGAGCATTGTCCTGTCGGTATATGGGATATGTATCCGGATAAAATAAGAAATGTTTCCGATTATCCGGGAGTGGCTACGCTGTTATCTGTGGCAGACCAATTGATTACGGATTATTCATCCATTATTTATGAGTACTGCCTTTTGGAAAGAAAAATGATTTTTTATGCGTATGACTATGAAGTATTTCAGAAAGATGGTAGAAATTTTTACGAGGACTATGAGAAATTTGTGCCGGGAATGATTGTATATACGCAGCCGGAGCTGGAAAAAAACTGGCATACGGCTTACGAGGATGACTCACAACGAGAGCAGTTTTGCAGGCGCATTTTCAAGTATCAGGATAAAAATGCTGTAAATCGACTTTTATGTTTGATTTTTGACAAGAAATAAGATATAATGTTGTGAGCGTATTATTAGGCTAATTTGAGAACGGAGGGTTACGAGTGAAAACATTATTAGAGAGAAAGATTAGTTTAGTAGTAATTATTTTGCAGTTTTTAGTTTCCTTGTTAGTTTGTATTTATTTTGGAACAACAGGGCTTGTACCGGTTAAGTACATGGTTGCGATTGCAGTCATTATGGTTGTATTGCTTGTCTATCAGGTGATGAGCCAGCTGACAAACTCCAGTTATATATTTGGACGTGTGTTAGCCGTTCTGTTTTGTGCCGTGTTCCTTGTTGGTGCGAACTATGTGAGAGAGAGTATGGCAGCATTCCAGAATGTCGGTGGTGCAACCAAAAAGGTTGATGTTATTTCTTTCTACGTCATGAAGGACGATGCAGCAAAGACATTAGCAGATGCTAAAAATTACTCTTTTGGTATTCTAAGACAGCAGGACCGTGAGAATACGGACAAAGCGGTTCAGGATGCAAGTAAGAAACTGAACAAGACATTGAACACGGTTGAGTATGATGATCCGTTGACTATGGTAGATGCCTTGTACGCAAAAGAAGTGCAGGCAATTATCATGAATAAAAGTTTTGTAGATACGGTTAAGAGCCAGTATAAGACATTTTCTACGGACACCAGAGAGCTGGATACAAGCAAGATTGAGTCAGAAGTAGAAGAATTGGTTGATACCGATGTAACAACAAAACCATTTAATGTTTATATCAGTGGTATTGATGTATATGGTAAGATTGGACAGACAAGCCGAAGTGATGTAAATATTATTGCGACGGTTAATCCAGTTACAAAGAAAGTATTACTGACATCTACACCTCGTGATTACTATGTACCGCTGTACAGTAAGGGCGGTAAATCGTATTCCGGAGGTATGCCGGATAAACTGACCCATGCCGGTATTTATGGTGTTGACTGCTCGATTAATACACTGGAAAAATTGTATAACATTGACATTGATTACTACGTACGTGTCAATTTCACCAGTCTGAAAAAGATTGTTGATTTGCTTGGCGGTGTAGAAGTGTATTCGGATTATGACTTCATTTCTGACTGGGGTCCACACGGTGCCGGTACACATTATAAGTTCAAAAAAGGCTATAACAAAGTAAATGGTAAGAAAGCATTGGCATTCTGCCGTGAGCGACACCATTTCGCAAATGGTGACTACCAGCGTGGACGTGACCATCAGCATATGATTGAGGCAATTTTGAACAAGGTGATGTCACCTTCCGTACTGCCAAATTTCTCAAGTTTGTTGAAAGAATCGAAGTCCATGTTCCAGACAAGTATGTCAAAGGACAAGATTGTATCGCTCTGCAATATGCAGTTGAATGATATGGCAAAATGGAAGATTGCTTATGCGAATGCCGAGGGTACAGGAGCTAAGAAGACGACCTTCTCGATTCGCTCAACGGCGCTGTATGTTTGTGAGCCAAACTACAATTCCGTGAAGAAGATTACAAAGAGAATGAAAAAAGTAATGAAGGAAACGAAAGAAAACGAGAGCTCGGCTTCCGATAAGAATGACGTTATTAAGTAAGACATTACACGAGATAAAACGGCCGCTTTTTAGCGGTCGTTTGTCGTGAATAAGTGGGGAATAAAATTGATTACGAAATTACAAGATTTGTTTATTCTTCTCCTTAATCCATGGATTCCGATTGTGGGAAGAATAAAAGACAAGGTAAGGTACCGGCTGATTACGCTGTGCTTTGTAATTGACCTTGTTTTGTTTTGTATCGTCCGCTACGGACTTCATAAGGAAAGCTATTTTTATAATACGGTTTGTGGTATTTTTGTTATGTTTGCCATTGCCATATTATCGCTTGACCGGACATTGGTTCATATCCACTGGAGACGTTCTCTTTGGATTGCTTGGTTTGGTATGTGCATTTCCTTTACCGTTTCGGATATTCTGGTGCCGAAAAAAATGTGTGGACTGGGTCTGATTTTAGCTTTTGTCTTTACCGCTGTATTTTTTGTGTGGCAGAATCATACGAGAAAAGATTTGTTGTGGCAGTGCTTCAAGAATGCCATAAAATGGTCGTTTGCCGTTATGTCGGTGATTTCCTTTTTGTTCCGTCCTCTGTATGAGGAAGGCAGGTATGCCGGCATTTTTACAAATCCGAATACGTTTGGATTGTATTTGTATATTATTATTGCTGTATTTTTGTCGGATTTGGACTGGTGTGTGGAGACCGGCCGGTCTTGCCGGAAAAACATTGTAACGTATGTTTCGCTTGCCTTATGCTTTTTCTATCTGGAAAAAAGTCAGGCGAGAACTTCACTGATTGCGGTTGCAGCAATTGTGCTGCTTTGGATTGTACTGCGGTTTTATTTGGCCAAAAAGACAAAAAATTACCGGACCTTTTTAGGAAACTTAGGCTGTATGGCAGTATTCACCGTAGTGCTGTATCCTCTGTTTTTAATCTGCCTTTTGCATCTGCCAAACATTGTTGGACATCCGATTGTGTTTGAAGGAAAACCTTTGTATTATACAAGTGAATTTCAGGGGAATAAAGAAAAAGCGGATGAGCCGGACGATGTTGTGGTGCCACAGTATAAAGATGTGGAGGAGACACAAAACAAGAAAGATACGATTGCACCACGCAATATGTGGGAACGCATTTGGTATAACATCAAGTATTCAAAGGGCTTGAATGCCATTACGAATGGAAGAATTGATATTTATCTTGCCTATTGGGATAAAATGAATTTTAAAGGACATGCCAGCACTTCAATGGTAGTGGATGGGGAAAAGAAAAACCATTCGCATAACAACTGGATTCAGTTTGGTTACACCTATGGACTTCTCAGTATGTTTTTCTATGGTGTGATTACGTTATTAGGGGTAGCGTTTTCTTTGAAATTTTACCTGACACAGAGAAGAAAAAATGCAACATATGCTTTTTTGATACCGGCAATCTGTATCGGATTTGTTATTGCTACACTGACGGAATGTTTGTTTCTGCCGTTTGAAGTATTTCCGGCATTTGCGTACTGGTTTGCATTTGGTGATTTATTTGTAAAAAAGTACCAAAAAATAAATTTTTACAGGAATTAGAGGACGAGGCATGATACAATTTTGACATGTAAACGTCCTAGTATAAAAAAATGATTGAAAGATAGGAGAAAAACATGAAGGAAAATAATAAAATATGGTTGCGTTATATCATATGTTTTGGGCTGATTGCCATTCTATGCTACTTGTTTCCATATACCGGAGATGACTGGGCATGGGGAAGTAAAATCGGTATCGACAGATTAAACAACTGGTTTGAAAATTACAACGGACGATATGTGGGAAATCTTATTGTTTTGGCAATGACGCGCTCAAACCTTTTAAAGGCAGTTATTATGTCATTTTGCTTAACAGGAATTGTAGCACTTTGCGAGTATATATTTAAAAGAAAATGGGTTTTTTATGTAAGTTGTGTTGCACTTGTTTTGATACCTAAATTGATTTTGCGTCAGGCCGTTGTATGGACGGCAGGTTATGCAAACTACGTAACCTCAATGTTTTTCACATTGTTATTTATAGCGTATGTTTATCCTATTTTTCAGGAGACAATGCCACGAAGAAAAGTTTGGCATTGTCTGCCGCTCTTTGTGTTAGCGGTAATAAATGCATTAATTGTAGAGCATTTGACAATTTATAATGTGGTTTTGGCTTGTGGTGTGCTTGTGTATACAATTTGTGTTCATCGCAAGGTGGTTGCTTCTCATGTGGCGTATTTAATCGGAAGTGTGGCAGGGGCAGCTTATATGTTTTCAAATTCGGCATATCATACGATCGCAAATAATCAGGATCAGTATCGTCAAATGGCAGAGGGAGGAGTAATCAGTCGTGCATTTGACAATTATGTCAATGAAATTGCAAAGCATCTTTGCCTGAATAATTGTTGGATGAATTTAGCAATCGTTATTGTATGTGCCATGATTTATAAAAAAATCTATTCTGACGTAAATAAAAACAGAAGTGCGTTATTAGCAAAAATTTGTCTGATAGTTATGGCAGGATTTACGACATGGTCTTTGTTGTCGTCCTTTGGCATCAGTACATTTGCAAAACAGAACCGGTTATTATATTTTGAAGCGGCTTTTGTGGCAGCTTACATGATTGCACTTATTATTTATTGTATTATTATTGGCAGTCAAAAAAAATGTTTATGGAAAGTTTTGTTTTGGAATGCGGGAATTGTTTGTGTTGCCGCGCCGTTGCTTGTTGTAAATCCGATTGGTGAGAGATGCTTTTTTGCCACGTATATACTGTTTTTGATGCTCCTTTTGGAACTGCTTATCCTTTTAGACGGAGAAGAGAAAGAAAGCCGGATTTTTACAAAGACATTTTGTAAGACATGCGCAGTTGTGTCCATTTTCGGATTAGGGTTTTATCTTAATATTTTTTCCTCAATCTATCAGGTGGATAAAGATCGATTGGCTAGAATTGAGAGACAGGTGGAGGCAGGTAAAACGTCCGTGGAAATTCGGCACTTGCCATACGAATCTTATTTATGGACAGCCACTCCTGAATGGGAGCCATGGATTGAACGTTACAAATTATTTTATGGTCTGCCTGAGAATTTGGAAATAAAAGCAGTATGGGAATACAGTAAGAAAAAATAACAAGATTACGGAGGAATGTTTTATGGAAAGGAAAAAAATTTCAGTTGTCGTGTCCGTATATAATGAGGAATTGTCTTTGAACCAATTTTATAAGACAACAGTAAGTGTTTTGGACAAGTGTGTTTGGGACTATGAACTTATTTTCGTAAATGATGGCAGCCAGGATGGCAGTATTGAATTGTTAAAAGGTTTTGCAAAGGAAAATGCCAAAGTTAAGGTGGTGGATTTTTCACGTAATTTTGGACATGAGGCAGCGATGATTGCCGGTATTGATCATGCACAAGGGGATGGAGTTGTGTGCATGGACGCAGATTTGCAGCATCCGCCGGCATGTATTCCGGACATAATTGCTAAGTTTGAGGATGGTTATGAAGTGATTTCGATGATTCGAACGAAGAATGCAGATGCCGGAATTATTAAGCGAATTACGTCAGGTGCCTTTTATAAAGTTTTGAATCTTATGTCGCCGGTTAAATTTGAAAATAATTCTTCTGACTTTTTTGCTATCAGCAAAAATGTAGCAGGCGTTCTGCGAAAGGACTATAGAGAAAAAATCCGCTATTTGAGAGGATATGTGCAGAGTGTTGGATTCCGAAAAACAACATTGGAGTTCGAGGCACAGAAGAGAGAGGCAGGGGAAAGTAAGTACAGCATTCGAAAATTGCTGCATTTTTCCATTAATGCACTGTGCAGCTTTTCGGATTTGCCATTGAAACTGGGAATGTATTCAGGTGTATTTGTGGCTCTGTGTGGTTTTATATTGATGATTTTCACTATTATAAACAAAATTGTCAATGGAGCACCGGCGGGGTATTCTACAATCATTGTAGTTTTATGTTTTATGTTTGCGGTTGTTCTTATGGTAATTGGAATTATAGGAGAATATATCGCCGTTTTGTTTGCGGAAATTAAGGATCGACCGATATATATTGTCAGAGATATTTATCAGGAAGAGAAAGAGACTCATGGAGGAGAGAAAGAGTGAAAGTTTCGGTAATTGTTGCTGCTTATAATGCAGAGAAATATGTAACAGAGACGATGGAAAGTCTCGCCAATCAAAGTATCGACGATTATGAAATTATTGTAGTCAATGATGGTTCCAAAGACCATACGATTGACATTTTGAGAGATTATGAAAGCCGTTATGACAACATAACAGTTGTGGACAAGGAGAATGGTGGACCTTCTTCGGCGAGAAACCGAGGACTTGATTTGGCAAAAGGAGAGTATGTATACTTCTTTGATGCGGATGATGTCTTAGAGTTAGACGCCCTAGAGGCACTGTATGAGCGTGCAAAAGAAAAAAAGGCAGATTTAGTCATTGCTAAGTATGATATTTTTAATCGTTTTCAGACTTTTGCAGTCAATGGAATCAATGATTTGGTGCAGATGGAAAAAATAGACAAATATGAGCCACAGATTCTGTGGACGTTTTCGCTGTGTAATAAATTATTTAAACGCTCAATTATTGAGCAGTATGAGCTGCGTCTTCCACCGATTTCCTATTCGGAGGATGGGGCATTTTTGATGCGTTATGTATATCGTACGAATCGAATTACCGGACTTGACCGTGTGATTTTTCATTACCGCAGAATGTTTGATGGTGAGGCAGAGTCGATTACGGCTTCGATTTCCTCTTGGAAAATCAAAGACTACATTGAGGCACACCGGCTGATTTTGGAGTCGGCAAAAGAAAGTATTTTAATTGATTTTCCACAGTACAAAGATATTGAGGAAGTAAAAGAGAACAATGACGATATTCACAAATATTTAAATGAAATCAGCCGAAAAGAAGTGCAGATTCTTTTAGATCAGTTTTATGCGAAATACTGGACACTGCCAAAGGAGACAATTGTGCATCTGGTTTCGGAAATGAATGATAAAATTTCAACATTGGATATGCGTGATATTTCGATGTTAAAAGATTCCCACCCGGAATTTGCGCTTGACAATCTGGCGGTAGACAAAGAGGACTTGCTTTCTCATGCATGGTTTACCATTGCCCTTTATGGGGAGAAAGAACAGGAAGAAAAATTTTTGTTAAGTATTCAGAGTCTGACACTGCAAAATCTGATTGCCATTCGGATTATAATGCCGCTTTTTTGGAAAGAGACAGTGGAAAAAGCCGGATTTTTACAGGATAATATGGAGTTTTTTGATGTAAAAACAAGAGATGAACTGTATTATCAGGCATTGGAACAGGCACAGACGCCGTACATTACTTTTGCGGATGCCAAAGTCAGTTATGCGAATAATGCATTTAAGTATGTGATTAAGAACTTTATCAAATCGCCGGCAGATTTTATGTCAGAATTGATATATCACCGCAATTTTGGAGATATGCAGGCGGTACTTTTCAGCACGGTGGCATTGAATTCCGTAAAGACAGGCTATGAAAATAACCCATACATGGGTATGGATTACACACTTGCTAATAAATTTTTTAAGACGGAATTTTTGAAAAATCAAACCCTAGATAAATCCAAAAGTCTGCTGTCGCATCTGACACAGTGGTACCATAGAGGATATTTTACGTTTATGAATGACCGTATTGTATTCTATGAGGATTTGGAAGCAACATATGTGGATTATGTTGGAACGAAGGAAACCATTCCGATGATGAAGGAATATTTGGTAGATAGAAAAGCAGATTTGAACAGCCCGGAGATTGTTCCGGATTTAAATGAGATTATGCCGAAGATGCTTCGTTTCCCGTCTGAAAACATCGGTCAGATTTTGTTCCGTAAGATAGTAAATTTCCTGCGACGCTATCCGGTAAAAGAGCAGGTGCTGTTTTTTACGGTGCGAAAAGACGGTGAACTAGAGGGCAATGCAAAAGCATTATATCCGTATGTCAAAGGAAAGAAAGTGATTTGTGCCAAGCGTCTGCCACATAATCCTTTTACGAAACTTTATATGTACTATAAAAACATTACAAGCCGTGTTATTGTGACGGATGACTATAACCGTTATCTGCGTCACTTCCAGCTGCGTCAGAGCCAGCGTGTTGTACAGTTGTGGCATGCCTGCGGTGCGTTTAAGAAATTCGGACAGCGGGGAACCAACATGTCGATTGCTGCGGATCATGCTTATCATGTGCAGTACAATATGGTGACGGTAAGCAGTGACAGAATAAGAAGTATTTATGCGGATGCCTTTGATATCGATGTGCACAAGGTAAAGGCGTTGGGATGTCCGAGAACGGATGCATTTTATGATGAAAAATTGATGGATGAGACAAAGCAGAAAGTATATGCCGCACATCCGGAATTCAAAGACCGCTATGTTATTGTATATGCACCGACATTTCGTGATATAGGGGATGACAGAACGCAGTTTAAACCGGATTTGGATTTTGATAAATTATCAAAAGACTTACTGCCAAATCAGATATTTGTAATCTGCCCGCATCCGGTCATGAAAAATAAAATTGTAGAGAAGTCTTATGACAATATCGAAGTTATCAGAGATTTCTCCACAAATGATATGATGTTGGTATCGGATTTGCTGGTAACGGATTATTCTTCTGTTATTTTTGAATATGCGCTTTTGCGAAAGCCAATAGCATTTTACTGTTATGATTTACTCAATTATAATCGGGGCTTTTATCTGAATTATCCGGATGATTTGCCGGGGGATGTTTATGAGACGCAGCAGGCACTTACAGCGTATCTAAAGTCACCGGAAAAAGATACATTGACAGAAAAATATGACCAGTTCATTGAAAAATATATGGGAGCGTGTGACGGACACAGCAGTGAGCGGATTGCCGCTATGATTAATCAGTATATGGAGGAAGCGAAACATGAATGAGACAGAAATTACATTTTTGAGCAGCCGCGGACGTGGGCTGAGTAATGACCTTGCGCTTTTGAAAGATTATCTTGCGAAACAATCCGGAGAGGATGTAAAGTTCCGCTATTATTTGAATAATGAAAGACATAAAAATCCACTGGCAGCACATGGTTACCGCCGTGCGAAAAAGGATTTTATGGATGGCATGACAAATGTTGTCTGTGTGGATGCTTCTCTATCAACTAAAATTAATAACTTAGCACCGGAAGGCAGTCGGATTTTACTGGGTGTTCCATATGATTACCAGTTTAAGAATATGTTTTTAATGGAGTCAAAAGGAAAAGAATTTAATTTAAATACCTTTGCAAGATTTACGCACATCATTCCGGGCTCTCCATTTACGGCAGATTTGTTAAAACGGGCGTACCGTTTAGAAGATAAAGAAATAATCGAGGGTGTTTCCCTGCCGTTTGCCTATGATATAGGGGATGCTAAAAGAAGAGAGAATGTCTCGGAACTGATTTATTATTACTTTCCGCATGCAAGAGGCAAAAAGATTCTTTCTGTTATTGTATATGGTGATGAAGAGATGAAAAGGAAGGATTGGGAAACTGTTGATGTAAAGCAATGGATGAAAGAGCTTGGGGAAGAATGGTTTGTTTTTACAAACAGTGAAATTTTGATGGAAAATGCATTTTCTATGGGAAATCAATACAAAAAAAGTTTTGGCTATGTAAACCGGATTCTCCCGGTTCCGGATTTGTTGTATGCTACAGACGTTTTGGTGACAAATAACGGACGTTTGGCTTCTGCATTTTCAATTTTAGAAAAGCCTTTATATGTTTGCCACTACAATAAAAATTACTTTGAAAAATATGTAAGTTTAAAATATCCGGAAATGTATTTTGAAAATGCCGGGAAGTTGTGTGAGACAGCATATCAGGTGGATGTGTGTAATAGAGCACAGGCGGACTTTAACGCAAGTATGTCATATGGCATTGAGAAAAATGTATATGCTCAAACGTTGAAATGCTTGTTAGATTGAATGAGAAAGAGAGGAAAAAGATGAATCGAATTGCAAAATGGGATAATGCAAAATTTGTGTTAATAATATTGGTTGTTATCTGCCATTTTTACGAAAATTATTTAGGAAGTTCTAAATTGGTAAATTCCTTGTTCTTCTCCGTTTATACGTTTCACATGCCGGCTTTTTTTCTGATTTCCGGTATGTTTTCCAAGAAAACTGTGAAGGAAAGAAAAATTGTAAAAGTAGTACCATATCTGTTGGTTTATTTGTTTATGAAAATGTTTGGTTATTTTGTATCCGGTATTATGAATGGAGGAACATTTATATCGGTTGATTTCTTCAGGGAACCTGGTGCCGCTTGGTTTATTCTTGCGTTATTTTTCATGTATTTAATTACATTTTATACCAAACAATTTCGACCTGCTTATGTTTTGATTGTATCAGTTTTGGTTTCAATGGCAGCAGGTTACTCCAATATGGATACGAATCTTTTCAGTTGGTTGAGGATTGCAGTTTTTTACCCATTTTTTTATGCCGGATATGCATTGTCAATGGATACAATTACGAAATGGACAGAAAATAGAAAGTTGAAAATTGTTTCTGTGGCAGTTATCCTGGTATATTTTTTAGTTTGCTATGTTGGAATTGATAAATTATTTTGGGCGAGATTTCTGTTGACGGGAAGAAGTTATGAGGCACTTACGCATGGTGCATTTTATGGTGGTATTTTACGGTTGTTTACGTATGTGTTATCCTTTGGGCTTGTGTTCGCTTTTTTATGCATCATTCCAAAAGGAAAGAATATTTTTTCTCAATTAGGAACGAGAACTTTGGGTGTTTATGTATTTCATTATAATTTCATTAACCTTTTTGTGCATTCTTGTTGGTATAAGGCACTATATCATAATTTCCCAAATACATGGGAAATTATACTTGTTTTACTTGGGATTGTGGTGACCTTGATTTGCTGCTTGAAACCATTTGATGCATGCTGCCGTGCGATTTTGTCCGGTAAATGGAAACTTCGCCTCGATGATGAGTTGAAATGACAAACTATCTGTGATATGATAAAAACAACGAATTTTTTTGGAGGTTTTAGCAGATTATGATATTTGGAGTATTGTTAGCAGGCGGTGTTGGAAGCCGCATGGGAAATGTAGAGAAACCGAAACAGTATATGAATATTGGTGACAGACCGATTATTATTCACACAATTGAAAAGTTCTTTGTGAATGATAAATTTGAAAAAATCCTTGTTTTGTGTCCGGAACAGTGGATTTCACACACCAAGAATCTTATAAAAAAATATATGGGGGAGACAGACCGTATTGCTGTGATGGCAGGTGGTACAACGAGAAATGAGACGATTATGAATGCCATTTCTTATATTGAAGAAAACTATGAAGTGGATGATGATACGATTATTTTGACTCATGATTCCGTCCGTCCGTTTGTGACACATAGAATTATTGAGGAAAATATTCGTTATGCACTGGAGTATGGTGCCTGCGATACGGCGGTAGCTGCGACTGATACGATTGTACAGAGTGAAGATGGCAAGGTGATTTCATCTGTGCCGGACCGCAGTAAGATGTATCAGGGACAGACACCGCAGACATTCCGCTTAAAGAAACTAAAATCGTTGTATGAATCTTTGACCGATGAGGAAAAGAAAATTCTTACGGATGCAGCGAAGATTTTTGTTATGAAGGGCGAAGACGTATATCTCGTAGAAGGAGAAGTATCAAACATTAAGATAACTTATCCTTATGATTTGCGTGTGGCAGAAACATTGATTCAGTCGAAGCAGGAGGATTAAGAGCGAATGCTTAATACAGTATACCAGTTGGTGGCTCCTCGTAAATTCGAGGTCACTTATGAAAACATCGGATTGCAGGATGATGACATTATCGTTCGTCCGACACATCTTTCGATTTGTAATGCAGACCAGAGATATTATCAGGGGCTTAGGGAAGAACATGTACTTCGTCAGAAACTGCCGATGGCATTGATTCATGAAGGGATTGGTGTTGTACTTCGTGACCCAAGTGGCGAGTTTGAGCCGGGGGAAGAGGTTGTGATGATACCGAATACACCGGTAGAAGAAGATGAGTTTATTGCGGAGAACTACCTTCGCTCAAGTAAATTCCGTGCCAGCGGATTTAATGGATTTATGCAGGAATATGTTAAAATCCGCAAGGACAGATTAGTTCGTCTGCCACAGGGAATCAACAAAGAAGTAGCGGCATTTACGGAAATTGTCAGTGTCAGTGTTCATGCGATTTCACGCTTTGACCGTTTTGCACATGGTAGAAGAAATGTGGTAGGTATCTGGGGCGATGGTAATTTAGGTTATATTACGGCTGTATTTTTCAAAACAATGTTCCCGGATACAAAACTGTATATTTTTGGTGTCAGCAAAGACAAGCTTTCTGATTTTACATTTGCTGACGCAACGTATCAGGTAAGTGACATTCCGGAGAATATGGAATTAGATCATGCTTTTGAGTGTGTGGGTGGAGCCGGTTCCGGAAAGGCAATCGACCAGATTATTGATTTTATTAAGCCTGAGGGAACGATCTCTATATTAGGAGTATCGGAGTATCCGGTACCGATTAATACCCGCATGATTTTGGAAAAAGGATTGAGAGTATTCGGAAGCAGCCGAAGCGGAAGAGTGGATTTTGAAAAGACGGTTGAATTATATAGAGAGCATCCGGAAATTATCAATTACCTGTCTAATATTGTAGGTGCGGTAATTCCGGTTCGTTCGATAGCTGATATGAAAAAAGCATTTGAGATGGACATTCAGAAGTCCTTTGGAAAGACGATTATGCTTTGGGAGAAATGAGGTATCTTATGATAGCAGTGATTGTACCAATTTATAATACAGAAAAATATTTACGGGAAACAATAGACAGTGTCATTTGCCAGACACTGTCTTTTGCAGAGCATATCCGGCTGATTTTGTTAGATGATGCCAGTACAGATGGCTCATTTGCCATTTGTGAGCAGTATCAGAAGCAGTATCCAAAGCAGATTGTAGTAAAGCACTATGACACAAACCAGGGTGTTTCTGCACTTCGCAATGAAGGCGTACGGATTGCCGGAGAGATGGGTGACGAACTTATTACCTTTTTAGATTCAGATGACAAGTTAGCAGATGATGCAGTGGAAAAAGCGAAAATGTATTTTGAATCACATGAGGATATTTCGGTTGCGGCTATTGCTGTAAAATATTTTGGCACAAGAGACGGAGAGCAGCGTTTAAATTGGCGCTTTCAGGAAATGGATGTTGTGGACATTAAAAAACAATATACGTTTCCACATTATTATGTAGGTGGCGTTTTCTTGAGAAAACGTGTTTTAAATGAACTTCATTTTGATGAGACCATGAATTTTTGGGAGGATGCGCTGGCAATTAATCAGGTGATTGTGTCAGAAGGAAAATACGGACTGATTCAGGATACATTTTATTTTTATAGAAAGAGAGAGGATGAGTCCTCTTTAGTGGATACGGCATGGCATAAAAAAGAGCGTTATACAACGCTGTTATCGTCTGGTTATGGACAGTTATTTGCCTACTCAAGGAAAAAGCACCATCGTATTATTCCTTATGTGCAGTACATGGTAGCGTATCATATGCGGCTTATGATGATGAAAAGTAAGCAGAGTATTATCGAAGAAATTTTATCGGAAGAAGAGTTGGCGGCACTCAGAGATGATGTGCAGAAGGTATTAAAAAAGATAAAAGTGAAATACATTTTACAGATTCCGACGTCACTTCCGATTATTGAGGGAATGCTCTCAATGCGTTTCGGGAAACAGGTGCGTGCCAAACGTGTCTACAAGGACAATGACTGTGTACTTATGTATAAGGGCGTTGAATTAGCCAGAATGTCCGAGCGCTCTGTTAAATTATTCCATATCATAGAAGATGAGGAATCGGAGTTTAACGGTATGTGGAGAGGGCGTTTTTGCACACCGATTTACGCTATGAAAAAAGAAGATTATATCTTTGCTGAGCATAACGGTGTACGGATTAATTCCAAAGAATTTATCTGCCGCAAACAAATTTTTATTCTTGGGAAACGTCTGCGATGCTACTATCATGCAGGGTTTGCCATTGCGATTCCGAAAGAATGGGATCGTGCTGTGTTTGGAATCCATATTGCAGAAGCAGATGCGGATATTTTGATGAATGAGATTGTATTTAATGAGGTAAGGCTGATTTATTTTGAAGGGGAAACAGAAGAACATGATGAATTCGAAATCGACAGAGATGATGAAAAAGACATGTAAAGATCATTTTTTTAAAGCAGGGCAATGGTTTTGGTTTGTGTTTGTGTACGGCATTGCTTTGATTGCCTTTAGCAGTTTGGTACAAAAATCTTTTTTTGCGATGCTTTTACTGCCGATTGTTGTTTATGGAATATATCATTTTTTTATGAGAGAACGAATTGCCCTTAAAGAGATAAATTATCAGATTGTTTTTTATGTCGTAAGCATTGTTTTTGCTGTGTTTATGTTTCTTGTTGCTTATTCCGTGCGTGTGCAGATTTTTTCATGGGATTGGGGAAAAGTAATTCGTTCTGCAAGTGAGTATACATTAACAGATAAGTTGACAGATACTACGTACTTTGCAAGATATCCGAATAATCAGTTTTGGTATTGTATTTTGACATTCTTTTTCAGAATGGTTCATTTTATATGGCCGGAGACGGGAATAAATGAATTTTATTTAGCGTCTATAGCACTTGGATGTGTTATGACAGTGGCATCTATCGTGTTGCTTCATCACATAGCAGTGCTTATTTGGAATGAAAAGAAGGCGTTTTTTGTTGGCTTAATGACATGGTTTTGTATGCCGTTGTGGTTATGGGCTATGTATGCTTATACGGATATAGCAGGAATGCTTTTGCTGGTAGTTATGCTGTATTGCTACACGAAGGCTGTTTTGAGTGAACCCGGCTGGAAAGTTTTTTGCTGGTTGTGCTTATTTGGAGTGGCTGCATCTGCTGCATTTTCAGTTAAAGTTACTGTGTTTATTCTCTTTATTGCAGTTTTCGCCTGCTTGTTACTTCAAAAAAAATCATGGAAAAAGATTATTGCCGGTATTGTCATTGTAGCAATTTCGTTTGGAGTCGGTCATGAATTGTGTAATTATGTAAAGTCTTCTGTAATTCCGTTAGAAGAATCGTATTGCGATGCCTATGAATTTCCGCTGACCCATTGGATTATGATGGCTCTTGGATATGGGGGATATCAGCAGGAGGATGTCGATTTTACCATTTCATTTAATTCTTATGAAAAGAAAAAAGAAGCCAATATAAAAGAGATCAAGAAACGATTGAAGGCACGTTCTTTCCATGAAAGTTTTAAATTTTTTGGTTATGATAAACAAGTTAGAACATGGGGAGATGCTACACTTGCCAGCTGCGTATATTTAGCTGAAGGGCCACAGGAGCCTGACAATATATTAAAACAATTTGTGACATTAAAAGGAAGCAAATACTGGATAGCTCTTTTGTATATGACGCTATATTATGGCTTAATACTTGTTGGGATGTTTTTATCGGCACGATTTGCAGTAAAAAGAAAATCTGATGCAAAAGCGGTGGATATGCCGATTTTTGCTTCAAGTATTACGATGCTTGGAATAGCATTGTTTCAGACTATTTGGGAATGTAATTCAAGATATTTAGTCGTATTTATTCCTATTATGATTTTGTTAGCTGCTGATGGTTTCTTTGCATGGAGAGATTATCTTAGAGAGGAGAGGATAAAGTGAAACACTATCATTTTTCAAAATCCGACACATCAATTGCAAAATTAATTGCTATAACTTTGATGCTTTTGCATCATTTATTTGGATTTACGGATCGGATTTTGCCTGAGAATATGTACCAGAGTTTATATATGTTTCGCGGGCAGCCTATAGAAGCAGCAATCTGTGCTTCTTTTAAGGTGTGTGTTGCGTTCTTTTTGTTCCTTAGTGGATATGGAACATATCTGAGCCTGCGTAAAAGTAAATCAATTTCGAAAATGATTGCAAATCGTATATTTCGGTTTTTAAAATACATATGGCAGGTTATGATTATTTTTGTTCCAATTGATTTTATATTAGGTGTGACAAAGGTAAATCTTACATCCTCATGGACCATTCAATATGATTTTGAAAGCATTATTCTTAGCATGCTTGGATTTGAAAAGTATAATGGTGAGTGGTGGTTTGTTATGCCATACATATTTTTGCTTATAATGACGCCGCTTATGTTTCGGTTTTTACAGAGAAAAAAAGCTGATTTCTTTACGGATTTTCTCGTTGTTTTTGGGATTGCTTTGTTTTCTTTGTATGGTATCCCTAAGTTGATGAGTTATGATATGTTGATTGATTTTAAAGGGACAGTATGGGGAATTCTGCTTTGCAACGTTGTTTACCTACTTCCAATTTATCTATTTGGTATGATTTTTGCAAAGTACCAGGTATTCTCGTATTATCATCAGATATTACCGAAAGGAATATTAAGTTACCCTGTATTATTATTTGTTGCAGCTGCAGGTTTTTACATGCGTTATAAACTTGGATCTTCTTATGACTTTTTCTTGGTTGGACCTATGATTTATGCGTGTGTTATGCTTATTAAGAAAATTCCGGGAGTTATCTGGGTGTCAAAAAAGGCAGGAAGATATATTACCTTTGTTTGGTTGATTCATAGTTTCTACGTGTTTCAATTTGGACAGAAATTTATATATTCCTTCGGAAATCCGATATTAATTTTTATCGTGCTGGCAGTGGTTTCTTTTGCTTCAGCAGCTGCTGTTTACTGGCTTTTTACCGGATTATCCAAAGGAGTCAAGAAAATCAGATGCTTTCATAATCGGACAGTGTAAGTCTGTTTTCCAAAATTATATCAATGGCCTCACGTACAGGAGCGTCGCCGGACTTTTGAGTCAGAACAAAATCAACATATGGATGCAATGCGGCAGCGCAGTCAGCCGGTGCAAAGGTAATGCCGGCTGTTTGCATTGCAGACAGATCATTCATATCATCACCAATATACACCGTTTGTTCAGGAGTGCAGTCATATTTCGCCATTACAGTTTTCAAGATATCAGCTTTATCGCGAACACCCTGATAAAGCACGGTAATCCCTATTTCTTCGCATCGTCTGGTGACAATTTTTGAACGGCGGCCGGTAATGATAATAGGAATAATACCCTTTTTTATTAAGAGTTTAATACCTAATCCATCTTTTGCGTTAAATGCTTTCATTACCTCACCGTCATTACCAATATAAATTTTTCCATCGGTTAATGTTCCGTCGACGTCCATTGCAAACAATTTAATTTTTGAAAAATCTTTTTTCATGTGAGTACCTCCGGTATTAGTAATTATTCATCCATTACCGTTTCAAAGTAAGATGGTGTAATGAATGAGATAGGGCAGCTTGATTTTCTTGTATTTTTATAATCAACAAGCATGCTTTTTATATCTTTATTTGCTTCTTCAGCATTTAATGTATTTCTGGTTTTTTCCATGGCTTTTTCAACGTAATTCGGATTTTCACTATTATGGCTGTAACCATCAAAACCTGCGATGGAAATGCTATTCACATTCATCAGGTCTAACAGACGGAGAAGAAGCACACCAGAATTATCGAGCTGCTCCCAGCCGCATTTTACCAATCGCAGAAAATCGATAATAAAGAGATTATCATCTTTCCTTGTCGTTACATTTGATGTCACAATTTTTTTGCATTTATTAAAAGCTGCTTCATTACGCCAATACTGGTACCGGTTTTTGTTGCTGAAATATGCAAAATCAATCGGATAACAATCGGTGAGAAGATTAACGCTAATTACAATAGGATTCTTCTCTTTATAAAAATGCTGAATTTGTCCCTGGCAGGTTTTAATCGTATGACCGGGAAGAAGAACCAAAATATCTTTTCCACTGAGTGCATTTTGAAGTGATGCAATGGCAGAATCATCCTCACAGTGTGTATTTTGATAATCCAAATAGGTCTTTTCGAGTAGCGAGTAGTCGTACCGTTTTCGCTCCACCGGGTCCAAACGGTTTAGCAAAAAGTTAATGTCGCGGCTTGCAATTCCTGCCTTTGCTGAAAGGTAGGAGATGTTATTTACATGCGCACTGTGCGAACCAGCAAGAAAATACGGGATGGAGTAGCCCCATTCATAACTGTTATGGAAACCGTCGATATAATTGTCTATAAGATCTAAAACAATATCAATATCATAACCACTATTAAACTTACGGTTCATATACTGCATGACAAGTTCTGTATTTGTATTTCCTGCGCCACGTCCCATGCCTGCCATTGTGCTGTCTACAACAATATCGCGGAGTCCCTGGCTCATATCGATAAAATCCTGAGATAGAGCAAAGGACATCTGCAGGTTATTATGTGAGTGGAATCCAATTTTAGCATTTGCCCACAAATTATGATGAACCAGATAAAATACACGCTGTAAATCCTCACGATACAGAGAACCGAAGGTATCGACGATGGAAAAAGCATATGGTTCCAATTCATTTATTTTTTCGATCAAGTCTAAAAGCTCAGCATCTGTATATCCTAATATGTCAACAGGCTGCACATAAAGTTTGTATCCTTTATTGACGATTGCTTTACAAAAATCAATAACTTCAAAACGTTCGCTTTTAAAAAAGCAGGCACGTACACCATCAATTGAAGTGCCGTCATAAGGCTCTAAGTTATCAATATGGTATCGGCTGTAATCGGCAAGGCAGACATAAGATGAATGCCTTTTGTCTGTAGGTAAAAATGAGCGGAGCTGTGCAGCATTATTAAAGATGGTTGTGCCCTCCCGATGTGGTTCGTCTTTCAGAAATCCGCATTCAATAACATCTATGCCGCTTTCTGTTAAACCTTCAATAATTCCTTTTATTGCGGTATTGCCAAATTGACTGTCAATCAGGTATGCACCATCGCGCAGTGTACAATCTAATATATTTACTCGTTTCATAAAAACCTCCCTGTTAAAATTGATACTACCATTCTGATGGAAGAAGCCAATTCTCATATGGTATCATATGTCCAAATGCGACAATGGCCCCTTTCGCTGTTGGATAGTAGCGGTCTACCATGCTATTTTTAATTGCAAGAAGTTCCGGGGCAATCTGTTCTCCCGGAATTTTATTGCTTGAATTGTAATAGCGTCCAAAATAATATAGGGTAGCAGATTTATTGGTCATCTTATTATAACATTGTGTTACCATTTGGGAAATCGTTTTGTGTAAAAACTTTCCATATTCACCAAAAGGATTATGAGTGGCAATCAAATCCCATTTTTTGTAGGATAAGATAAGATTAATATCTTCCTGCATAGCATTTTTACATGTGGAAAGCATATCGGTTTCATATTTTCCGTTACTAAATGTTTTTCGGACGTCCGGGTAATCCAAAATCAGGTATTTGTCATTTGTCGTACGCATTGTTTGCTCAAAGGCTGTTCTTCGTTTTGGATTCCAGCCATGCGTCATGCAGACAACGAGATATTCACCTTCTATAAGATGTCCGCCGCCCCAAAGTGTCTCATCATCCGGATGTGCGGTAATCATCACTTTTTTTATGGCAGTTAAGTCAAGGTTATCTAACATTTGTTTCGTAATGTAGCCTTTTGTACGAGTGATTTTAAGATTCCAGCTGCATGTAAGAGCTGGATTTGTCTTATATACTGCAGTAATAGTAACAGTTTCAATTGGACGAAGGGCAGTTACTGTACCATTTTCATCAACGGTTGCAGCGGTTTTGTTGCTGGATGTCCATTTGATTCGATGATCCGTTGCGTTGGCCGGACCTGTGACTAACTGCATTTTATGTGATGTTCCGGATTCTAACGAAACAGGATTGTTCTTTGCAAATTCTATTGAGGTATATGGTATATCCTCAATGGTAATATGATGTCTTGCCTTTTTTTTACTTTCTTTCACGCGAACTGTTATAGTAACCTTTCCTGCATGGTGGGATGTGACAACACCATCCTCATTGACTGTGGCAACACTTGGATTGCTTGACGAAAAAACAAGGGTATCATCCGTTGTGTTTTTTGGAGAAAGAGTAGTTGTCAGTGCTATTTGTTCACCAACAAGTGCGGTATTTTTTCCGGAAAGTGTGATTTTTTTTATCTTGATGCGTTTTTTTACTTTTAATTTAAATGAAGTGTGCTTTTCTGTTCCTTTTACCGAAGCGGTTATGGTTGTAGAACCTTTTTTTTTGGCTTTTACAATGCCTTTTTTTGAAACAGACGCAACTTTTTTATTTGAGGAGGTGAAAATTACTTTCTTAAAACGCGCATTATGGGGTTTTACCAATGTTTTCAATTCCAGTCTATCACCGGTTGCCATGGCTTCTTTTGGTTTGTTTGTTATTTTGATTGATTTGGTACGAAAATAGGAAACGACACGTACAGAAGCTGTAATATCGTTTGGTTTACCGGGAATTTTGAGAGAAATTGTAACGGTCCCCTTTTTCTTTCCGGTGACGGTTCCATGTTTGTTTACGGAAGCAATGCTGGAATCACTGCTTTTCCATATCCAAGCGGCTTTGTTTTGCGTTGAAAGTGTTGAATCTTTCACTTGCATTGTAGTTTTTTTCCCGATTTGTACGGATTTATCAGGCATATTCTGAGCTGCCTGTACTTTGATATAAGTACTGCTGCATGTTAAAAAAAATGCAGCACCCAAGAAAAATAAGGCTTTTTTTGTTATAGTCATAATAATAGCATCTCCTTTTGTTAAAAATTCTTTGGTTTATAAAATAAAAAAGATATGTGAAGAAAATATGTCAAATGGACACATTGTTTTTTCTTATTATGTTTTCAACCAAGGCAACGTGTTCCGGTAAGTCCACGCCAATGGAGGTATAGGTTGTTTCTTTTAAACGCATGTGATACCCTTTTTGCAAGGCGCGCAGTGGTTCAATACCTTCACCTTTTTCCAATTCTGTCTGCTCCATATTTGCAAATTTCAACAAAAAATCTTTTTTATAAGCATAGATTCCGACATGGCGAAAAACTCGTGCTAACTGACCGTCTTTTATATTGGACGGAATAACAGAGCGGGAGAAATACATTGCATCTCCCGTGTCGTTTGTTACTACCTTTACTGTGCTTGTGGCACGGATTTCATCAGGATCTGTGATTTCCTTTTTTAAACTGCCAAAATAAACCGATTCATCTTCCGTAAAAATGGAAATCACTTCTCGGATCATTTCCGGGTTAATGACAGGTTCATCGCCCTGAATGTTGATATACAAATCACCATCCGTGTGTTCGGCAACCTCTGCTACGCGGTCGGAGCCTGTCTGATGGGTATCTTTTGTCATTTTTACATTCATGTTGTATTTTTCGCACGCGGCACGGATTCTTTCATCATCTGTGGCAACGTAAATTTCGTTAAGTTCCTTGACTTTCATAGCCTGATGATAGACCCAGTATATCATTGGTTTTCCGCAGATTTCAACCAATGGTTTTCCCGGAAAACGGCTGGATTTATAACGTGCCGGAATAACACCGATTATCTTCATTTTGATTCCTCCATTTTTTTACTCAAAACATCTTCAAGTTTTACGCGTGGAAAGATTTCAAGATTTCCACCGCGAGTTGCATTATAGATATGAATATTATGTTTCTTTGCATACGAATCAAGAAGTGCATATACTTCCATGGAGCGGTCTATGATGTGCTCCCCAATTTGTTTGGTTGTTAAAGTATTTGCATGCATTCTTGTCTTGATTCGGTTAATATCGGTTTCTGCAACTTCTTTTGTTGTGTAATTATCTGTAAAATGTCCACCTTTATCATGAGGGTTTGTACAATCCACGCCGAGCAGATAAATTTCTTTAAAGCCCATATGAAACGCCATTTCGGCAGCTAGAGAAAGTACGGTTGCCTTAATCATGCAGTATGCCTGAATGTTTCCGCGGACTTTGTAGCGTTCGGTTGGAATGGTATGGACGTAAGTGGTATCGACCGGTTTTTTGCGCATGCGGCGATAGGTGCGCTCTGTTGTAAACAGAGGAGCCTTTACCATTTTGGAAAGTTCGATGCCAAGCTTGGATGCGTAAATTGTGTCAGATACACAGTGAAATGACGGACGCCAGTCGGTTTTGTCAAAAATTTTGTATACCATGTTTGTACCGAAGGTGTATTCATCTTTCAATAAATGTAAATCTTCACCGGTCAGACTGGGACCGTTTCCAATGAGAAAACACCGTTCTCCTTTGTGACTGTCCTTCAAACGCTCGAGGCGTAAACTATTATTGTTATGGAACATTCCGTGAGAGCGGAAAAATCCGAGAACATTATAACGCAGTAACAGCCATAAAATGCGCATTCGGTTGAGCGTTTTTTTAGTATAGCGTACAAAACGTTCGTAGAGGGTTCTCTTATGAGGCAGTGCCCTAAGACACATATCAATCACTCGTTTGCCGGAATTCCCATCTTCATATGGATTAAATTTTTGGTTAAATTCCAATTGCTTGTCTCGATAAGGAAATTCGCATTCCTGACGGTGGATGGCATCAACCAGTTCCTGTTCCGTTTTTGTGATTGGTCCCGGTAATTCTTCCGGCGACAGGTAAAGACCACGCACATCTTGTTCGTAGGAATCTGCGTCGTACATATGAAAAACCATCGGACGCATTAAATTTGCATAGTCAAACATGGTGGAAGAGTAGTCCGTAATCATTAAATCACTGACTAAATACAAATCATTGACCGACTCTACGTCACTTACGTCATATATGACAGGGTTATCTTTTATTTTTGCCGCTCCAATTTGGTGATGGGCGCGAAATAAAAGAATATAATCGCTGCCGAGCATGTTCATCAGTACATTGACATCAAAACCATCCGGCAAGGAAAATGCCCCATTTTCATCCAGTGATGAGTCACGCCAGGTTGGTGTATAGAGAAGAACCTTTTTCCCTTCCGGAATATGTAATGCTTCCTTTTTCTTTTGGATTTCTTCACTTGTATAATGAAAAAGTTTGTCATTGCGAGGATATCCACTTGCGACAAATTTTACAGAAGAATCTCCGATTGCAAAAGCAGAAGCTATTTTTTCACTATAATAAGGAGACGGAGATGGAAAAAAGGTTACTTTTTTCCCTTTTGCCCGGTATCGTCTGTGCATATGAGAACGTGTCTGACGAGGATCGGAATCTGTTTCGATATCACAGCCGAGTCTCTTTAACGGTGTACCATGCCAAGTCTCGATATAGATTTGGGTTTTTCGTGGTTTTAGATAATCAGCAACTGTGATATTGTTAATCCAGTAACGAGCACTGGCATAATATCTGCGGTAGGCAGAAGTTCCCTTCTTCACCAGTATGGTATGATGGTTTTCCAGTAAATCAAAATGCGCTGCAGGGTCAGTGAATGCCCACACAAAATAAAACGAGCGGAATTTTTCATCCTTTTGCAGCTCGTCATATATGGCACGCACGCTGTCAGTGGCTTTTTTTCCGCCATAGGATTCAAAGACAATATAGTTGTCAGAGACTGTCGAGTGCAGTTTTGTAATACCGTATTTTATCCGATTTTTATAGTAGGACAAATTTTGTCTTAGCATGTAACGAGACTGCTTGTTCATGGTTGTATGTTCCTTTCCCCAAGTGTTAATAGATACCTCATATACTATAACGATTTATAGGTAAAAAGTCAAATGTTTTGCAAATATATGAAAACTGTGGTATAATGCCCATAATAATGTGATAATATAGGAGGACAAGTATGTCAAAGGGTAAAATAATTTATATGGTTGTACCTTGTTATAATGAAGAAGAGGTGCTTGATGAGACGACAAAACAGTTAAGTGATAAATTGCAAAAATTGATAGATGCAGGTGAGATTAGTGAAAAAAGCCGGATTCTTTATGTGAATGATGGTTCAAAAGATCAGACATGGCCGATTATCTGCCGTCTGCATGAAGAATATACACTTGTCAGTGGATTGAATCTTTCCAGAAACCGCGGACATCAGAATGCTGTGCTTGCCGGCCTTATGTATGCGAAGGATCATTGTGATGCAGCGATTTCAATGGATGCTGACTTACAGGATGATATTCATGCTATTGATGAGATGGTAGATAAATTTAATCATGGAATCGATGTTGTTTACGGTGTGCGCAGCAGCCGAAAAAAAGACACGTTTTTTAAGAAATTTACGGCAGAAGGATTTTATAAAATTATGAAATGGATGGGGGTTGACATTGTCTTTAATCATGCAGATTTCCGCTTGATGAGTAAGCGTGTTTTAATGCAGATGGAAAATTACAAGGAAGTCAATCTCTTTTTACGCGGAATTGTACCGTTAATCGGATATCCGGCAGACAACGTATACTATGAAAGACAGGAGCGCTTTGCAGGAGAGAGCAAATATCCGCTGAAGAAAATGTTGTCGTTTGCATTTGACGGCATCACTTCATTTAGTGTCAAACCAATCCGCTTTATATTAAGCCTTGGTCTTGTCATCTTCTTGGCAAGCCTTGGAATCCTGATCTATTCGATTGTGCGCCATGCAATGGGTGCAACGGTACTTGGCTGGAGCAGTCTTATGGTTTCTATCTGGGCGCTTGGCGGTTTGCAGCTTCTTGCGATAGGTATTGTCGGTGAATATATTGGAAAGATGTATCTAGAGACGAAAGGCCGTCCGAGATTTGCTATACAGGATATTCTAAATGATGTAGACCGGGCCGAGTAAGAGTTCAGAGATTTTGTTTTGACGGGGAAAGGAATGCAAAGAGAAAGTGATAGTGGAAAAAATACAAAATTTTTTGTGTGTGGCAGCGAAAAAGATATTTCTTTGCTTACACATTTTTATTGTGGTTATGATTTTGCTTGAGTTCGGAAGACTTGCAGGTGATGTGTTTCCGTTACATTATCAATTGTTGAATGCTTTGCTGGCATTGATTGGGTTGACAGCAATTTCCCTCCTTTTTTTTATATGCTGCACGAGAAAAATAGCAAGTTGTGTTTGCAAAAAAAACAGAGTTGTTATGTTTTGCATATTTTATGCGGTAATTATATTTGTGATGCAGATGTATCTGTGTAAATGTATCTATTTTTATACGACGTGGGATGTCGGTATACTGCAGTCGGCAGCAGATGTTGTGACACATGGTGGAACAATTCAGGATTGGATCAGCCAAAGAGGAGATTCGTTTTCTCAGAATTATTTTAATGCTTATCCGAATAATATTTTTTTGACGATTATTTTTGCCGGAATAAAATATCTGTCATCTTTATTTGGATGTGTAGATAATTATTTTCCTACGATTGTTGCAGGGGTGATTTCCACAGATGCTGCCATTGTGTTTACTGTGATGACTGTTTGGAAATTAACGCATAGTCGAAAAGTGACTTTCCTGTCTATAATCATTTGCACAGTTTTTTTAGGATTCAACCCATGGATTATAATCCCTTATTCAGATACATACGTACTTCCTTTTTTGAGTGCGGTTTTGTATTTTTATTGCTCCATGAAAGATGAGAAAAAGGGTTATGCATCATGGATAGGAATTGTGATAGCGGCTTCGCTGGGGATAAAAATCAAGCCGACGGTGGTGATTGCTTTGCTTGCAATTGTTCTGGCAGAAATATTTTTTTTGCGAAAGTGCCAAATTAAGGAAATTGCTGCAAAATGTTTAATTGTTGCAGGAGGAACCATAATTGTTTTGGGTCTGATAAATAGTTTGAGTGATGCTGTGTATGACCAGCGGAATGCAGATGCACAAATGACATGGCAGCATTATCTGATGATGGGGGCAAATGAGGAAACACATGGCTCTTATTTTGGCGTTGACAGGGAGCGTTCATGGGGAATATCCGATCCGGAGAAGAGAAAGGAAATGCAAATTGAGGTGTGGAGACAACGTATAAGTGAGAAAGGCATTTGGGGCACAATAAAGTTTTATATGCAGAAATTGATAATTGCAAATGATGATGGCTCATTTGCATGGGGCTGGGAAGGAAATTTCTTTGGTGAATATCGTGGACTGCACAGTGAATTTGCACAAAAATTACAATCTTTTTATTATGCACAGGATAATAAGATGATTTATAATATTTTGCAGAGTATATGGGTTTCTATACAGATTTTGGTTTGTTTCTTTGCAATATTTTTTGATAATAGGAATAAAAGAGCTCTTTTCATTGCGATGACATTGACTGGGATTAATTTGTTCCTTATGATATTTGAAGTGCGTGCCAGATATTTGTTTATGTTTATTCCGTTTTATATTACAGCGGCTATGCTTGGCCTTTTCTATATGCAGGAAAAAGTCAAGATGATAAAAGATAGAAAATGTCATTTGCAATAGATAGAAGAGAAGGATTAATAAATCAGTGAGAAACTTTATTCGCAAAGCGAATCCTTTGTTTCGAGTTGATTTACTAATCCTTCTTTTTTTATTTCTTGAACACCCATTCTCTTTGAATTTGGAAACTGATTGCAAAAAGCAGGGTATCGATAATGCATTTGCGAAGTGTCGAATAAGTAATAAATGTCAGCAGATGATTGACTAAAACAGCAGACAACAAAAGCTGAACAATTGCCAATGTGTAATATCTTACGAAAAGAAATGGCGAGCTTGAGTCATTTTTAAACACCTGATTTTTGTTCACAAAAAAGTTAAATAGCGAACTGGCAAAACGTGAAATCACAGTCCGCATTAATATAAGCACGGACAAATCGAAAAACGGAAGCATCCACTTGTCGGAGATGATCGGACGAAGCAGATAGCCAAGCAGCCAGTACAAAGCAATGTCGATAATAAAACTGGATAAAGAGCTTAGCATAAACTTCAAAAACACTTTGTAAATCCGAATCGAATCAATGAACGGATTAAAATGCGAGCTTTCATTATTTGCCAGATAAATTGTCTGAATCGGAAATTCTTCAATTGGAATCTGGTATTCCTTCGCAGCAATCAGCATATTCATTTCATATTCGAACCGTTCTCCTTTTACATTTGCAAAATGCTCTCTTATGAGAGGGGTTGGGAGTCCTCTGAGTCCGGTCTGCGTGTCAGAAACATGTATGCCGCATAAAAGCCGGATCATCTGCCGAGTCAACTTGTTTCCAAAACGGCTTCTCAGAGGAATTTCTTTGTCGTCAAACTGACGGCAGCCAAGAATCAAAGAATCCGGATGCTCATAGGTTAGTTTTGCACAAGTGTTAATGTCCGGAAGTACATGCTGACCGTCACAGTCCACGGTTACAGCACCTTTGATATCCGGGCGCTGCTCTAAAATATAGTTAAACGCAGACTTTAGTGCAATTCCTTTTCCGAAATTTACGACGTGGCGGATTATTTTGCAGTGGAAAGTCTCTTTGCATGTTTTAAAATACTTTCGATTGGCAATAAGACTTCCATCATCGACCAAAATGATATTGGAAAAGCCATCGTCGTACAATTGTCCAACGAGTGATACCATGCGCTCATCCGGGTCCAGTGCCGGAATGATGATGGCAATACTTTCTTTATAATTACCCAAAACATTTCCCCCTGTAATTCTGAAATCGAAATAATACTGTAAGTATAAGCCTATATCGTTTCAGAATCAAGCATTCGTGATTGACATTCTTTTTTTACATTAGCTTTTTGCTGCGTTTGCCGCATTTCGTTTGGCACGGTAACGCTCCGTTCCATCGAGAATTTTTTTGCGGATACGAAGATTTTCCGGTGTAACTTCGAGTAATTCGTCAGTGTCAATGTAATCCAGTGCCTGCTCTAAACTTAATTCTTTCGGCGGTGTAAGACGCAGTGCTTCATCCGCACCGGAAGAACGGGTATTCGTCAGGTTTTTCTTTTTACATACATTGACCTCAATGTCATCGCTTTTTGCGTGTTCGCCGACAATCATGCCGCCGTAAACCTTTTCACCGGGACCAACAAACAAAGTGCCTCGCTCCTGTGCATTAAAAAGACCGTAGGTAATTGTTTCGCCGGATTCAAAAGCAATGAGAGAGCCTTGTTTACGATAAGGGATTTCTCCTTTAAATGGACCATAGCCTTCAAATTCTGTATTAATAACACCGTTTCCTTTGGTGTCTGTCATAAATTCGCCGCGGTATCCAATCAGTCCACGGGCTGGAATGATAAATTCCAGACGTGTCGTGCCTGCATTTAATGGGGTCATTGCCTGTAATTCCCCTTTACGCTGGCTGAGGCGGTCAATGACATTTCCGGTAAATTCATCCGGCACATCGACATAAGCACGTTCCATCGGTTCTAATTTTTTGCCATTTTCATCTTCTTTATAAAGAACCTCCGCTTTGCTAACCGCAAATTCATATCCCTCACGGCGCATATTTTCAATTAAAACGGATAAATGCAGTTCCCCGCGGCCGGACACTTTATAAGCTTCGGTTGTGTCGGTATCTTCCACACGGAGGGATACGTCGGTATTTAACATGCGGTATAAACGGTCACGCAAATGGCGGCTTGTCACATATTTTCCTTCCTGACCGGCAAGCGGACTGTCATTTACCATAAAATGCATGGCAATCGTTGGCTCCGAAATTTTCTGGAACGGAATTGCCTGTGGATTTTCCGGACTACACAGAGTATCTCCAATGTGAATGTCGGCAATACCTGAAATGGCTACAATTGAGCCAATCGTTGCTTCTTCGACTTCCACACGGTTGAGTCCTTCAAATTCATACAATTTGGAAATTTTAACTTTTTCATTTTTATCCGGGTCATGATGGTTGACAATAACGGCATCCTGATTGACGCGGATGGTTCCGTTATCGACTTTTCCGATGCCGATTCGGCCAACGTATTCATTGTAATCAATGGTGCTGATTAAGACCTGTGTGTCGGCGTCCGGGTCGCCTTCCGGTGCCGGAATATAATTTAAAATCGCATCAAAGAGCGGCTTCATGTCGGTGCCTTTCTCATTGACATCGCAGGATGCTACACCTTCTTTTGCCGAGGCAAAGATAAATGGGCAGTCTAACTGGGATTCATCGGCATCCAAATCGATAAACAGCTCTAAAATTTCATCGACAACTTCTTCCGGACGAGCTTCCGGACGGTCGATTTTGTTGACACAGACAACAACCGGCAAAGACAGCTCCAGTGCTTTCTTTAACACAAATTTTGTCTGAGGCATTGCACCCTCAAAAGCGTCAACGACTAAGATGACACCATTTACCATTTTAAGAACGCGTTCTACTTCACCACCGAAATCGGCATGTCCCGGTGTGTCGATGATATTAATTTTCACACCTTCATAGGTAATGGCTGTATTTTTTGATAAAATAGTAATGCCTCGTTCACGCTCAATATCATTTGAGTCCATGACACGTTCGGCAACTTCCTGATTGGCGCGGAATACACCGCTTTGTTTCAATAATTCATCCACTAAGGTTGTCTTGCCATGATCGACGTGTGCGATGATGGCGATGTTTCTGATATCGTCTCTTGTTGTTTTCATAGAAACCTCCATTCATTCATGCAAAAACCACAAAATCGTATTATAGCACGATTTTTTTTGTGTGGCAAGTTCGGGCGTAAAACGCTTAACAAAATGCTAGGTTTTTTTGTTTTTTTATGGTAAAATAGAATTCATATAAAAAAGGAGGTGCTCTTGTGGGGCTGAAAAGGAAGAAGCGGTTACTGGGAATTTTGATTTTTTCTCTTGTTATTGGCATGATGGGAAGTGCCGGTGGAGAAGCTGAGGCTAAGAAAAAGATTATTCTAAATAAGAAAAAAGCCGTGATTTATGTTGGCGGTCAACTTCGCCTAAAAGTAAAGGGAACAAAGAAAAAGGTGAAGTGGTCTTCAAAGGAGAAAAAGATTGCGACAGTTTCAAAAAAAGGAGTTGTTAAGGGAAAACGTGCCGGTAAGACAAAGATTACGGCAAAAGTAAAAGGAAAGAAACTTGTCTGCAGACTGACTGTGAAGGCGAAGAAAAAAAGAGTTATTACTACGGCAGAGGCAACACCACAGGGAGAAAAGAAACCTGCACCACAGGTGACGCAGACGCCGGGAGGAACCGATAAGCCTTCTGCTTCCCCTGCGATAGAGCCGGTAGTGACGCCAACCGCTGTGCCAACGCCAACACCGGTTGATACTTCAAAACCGGAACCGGTATTTTCAAAAGAAAGCGGAAGTTATGATAAATCATTTGAACTATCTTTGCATGCGCCAAAGGGAAGCAAAATCTATTATACGACAGATGGCAGTGAGCCGGATGTCAGTAGTGTGGGCGGCAGTGTAAAAGATACCATACCGGCAAAACTTCCGACCAATGAGTATAAGCAGGCAATTACAGTGAAAAATCGGGATAATGATGAAAACAGGCTTTGCTCGAAAGTCAATATTCCATATATGTATGACCCAACAGATTATTATAATAATGGGCCATTTTATCCGGAAGTCAGTGCAGTTCCGAAAGCAACCATCATTCGCGCAATGGCAGTGGATGAAAAGGGTAATACGAGTAAGACGGTGACAAAAACTTATTTTGTAGATAAGAATTTGGCAGAGGTTTATAAGAATGCTTCTGTGATTTCCGTTGTCACGGATCCGGATAATCTTCTTAGTAAAGAAAGAGGAATCTACCGTTATGGCAACTGGGAAAACAGTGGTGCTGAATGGGAGAGACCGGCGGCAGTGACGTATTTTGAGGAAGATGGCACGATACCGTTTGAGACGACGATGGGGATGCGGATTCATGGCAATTATACACGCCGCTGGGGGCAGAAGAGTCTGCGGTTTTATTTCCGTGAAGAATTAGGACTGAAAAATCTCAAAGGCTATCAGTTGATTCCGGGAGCTGTCAATGCGGACGGAAAGCCGACGAAAAAGTATAAACGTTTTATCTTGAGAAATGGCGGTAACGAATATGCCTACAGTAAAATGCAGGATGTCTTTATCCAGAGTCTTGTGAGTGACCGTGCATTTACGACGCAGAGTTCACGCCCATGCGTTTTATTCTTAAACGGTGAGTACTGGGGACTTTATAATCTGATGGAACGCTATTCCGATAATTATTTGGAGGAAGAGTTTGGCGTTGATAAAGATAATGTGGTTGTGATAAAAAATGATGAACTTGATGAGGGAAAAGAAGAAGATTTCGCTCTCTATGAACAACTGCAGGCAATGGCAGACCTTGACATGTCTTTGACCGATAATTATGAGAAATTTAAGAAAATGGTGGATATACAGAGTTATCTTGACTATTATGCGACTGAGATTTATATTGGTAACAAGGACTGGCCGGATAATAATGTGCAGTTATGGCGGACCAGAGAGGATGACGGCAGTGATTATGGCGATACGAAGTGGCGTTATATGCTCTACGACACCGAATACTCGATGAATTTGTGGGGACAGGATAATAACGGAAATACGAATCGTCTGCAGGAAGCAAGAAATAAGGATGCATTATTTGATGCACTCTGTAAAAATGACTCCTTTAAACAGTCACTTGCCGATACGCTGATGGATTTGGCAGATAAAAACTTTAAGTCAGCCGATGCTGCAAAGAAATTAGATGCCATGGCAGCCGTCTACCGCCCGTTGATGGAGCAGTATAAAAAGCGTTTTGGCAACGGTGATGTGGACAGCCGGGTAAGGGATATGAAGAGTTTTATGGCAAATCGAAAAAGCCAGATAAAAAAGCATATTCAGGAATCCCTTTCAATTACAGTAAAATAATAAAAAGAATGGAGAACAAGGATGGAACCGGAAATTACAGATATTTTTGACCGTATTATGAATTGGAAGTTGCTTCGATTTATGTGGCCTTTTTATAAAAAAAATAAGGACAAGCTTTTATATTTGTTTTTTGGAGGATGTACAACACTTGTTAATCTTGTGATTACATATGGATTGTGGTATGGCCTGAAGTGGGAACAGTGGTATGCCGGGAAATTTGCACTGGGCACGTTCCTTGGAAATTTAATTGGAATTGTGTCTGCTATTTTGTTTGCCTACGTGACAAATAAAAAGTTTGTATTTGCGTCGAAAACAACAGGAATGAAAGAACTTTTGGTTGAATTTATTAAGTTTGTTGGCGGTCGTGTGTCCACTTTGATTATTGAACTGGGTGGTGTTCAACTTGCTGTAATATTGTTCCCTGATTCTAATACACTTTTGTTTGTGGCGAAACTTTTGACTCAGGTTTTAGTTATTATAATTAATTATTTTATCAGCAAATTATTTGTGTTTAAGGGAACAAAAGAGGCATCTTTTGACAATCAAGACTAAATTTTGATTTGAATTTGTCCGATATACAGATTACGGATGCGAATGTTTATTTTAGAATCAGATTTTAGATAGATGATATAGAAAGGTATGGTTATGGATATGAGACGAGTAAAAAAAAGAATTGGTATATCAGCAGCGGCTGTTTTTGTGACGGTGGTTATTTTTGCCGTCTTTTTATACAGCAAGCAGTATAGCCATGCAGCAGATGAAATATTTATTACCTATAATGACCAGCAGTTAAACCCTGAGGAAACACTGCAGATGACTTCAGGAAGTATTCCGCTTGTGTTAAAAACAACAGGAACCGCCTATGATGAGGATAAGTATATTGTTGAGTGGTCTTTTTCAGATAGTGCGGCAACTAGATTTGCAACACTTGAACAAAGTTCTACTAATAAGATGGTAGCGACAGTACGAGCAGTTTCGCCCGGACTTGTAACGGTTATTGCAACGGTGAAAGACAGCATGAATGGTAATGCAGTTCTTGGAAGTGCTACGTGTAACATTAATGTTATGTTTGCTATTGATACATCGAAAGATGCAAATTTATACCGTTTTGTGAATGAATCAGATACAGAGCGTTCTCTTGTTATGTATGCGGATGACAGCCCGGTTCAGTTAGGCTTAAGTTTTGGCGATGCGAAGGATGCTCAGTGGATTAGTTCGAATGATGAAGTGGTTAAGGTAGAAAAGAACACCGGTATTGTGACTCCGGTTGGTGCCGGACGAACACAGATTACAGCCAGCTATACGCCGAAAGGTGAAAGTGATACCTATACGGCACTATTGAATGTGTATGTAAAACCTAAAATTTCGCTTACTAAAGGCAGTGGGTATACAAATTCATTGGTTAATCAGAAGATTTCTTCCGGAACGAATATTTACACGGATACAGTATTTACCAGTAACACACAGGCAATACGAAACAAGATTATCTGGGTGGTGAAGAAAGATGATGGTAAAGGTAATCCTCAGGTATTGGCAGACTCACTTGGACGAGAATCGGATGTTATTCAGGTTACTCCTTCCGGTATGTATGAAAACGAGTTGAAGATTCAAGGAACGGCAGGGAAGTATGTAATTGAATTTTATACAAATGGAACCTACTTGAGTGAGAGCAATCATACGGATGCATATGATCCAACGGTTATTACGTTTACACTTACCGCCGGAATTGGTGACAAAGAAGAAACATTAGGACCGGGAGATTCCATAAACCTGGCAGATGCTTTTGGCATGACGCGAGAGGATTTTGTTAAGTATTTTGTATCCAATAACTGGACGAAAGATGGTGGCTCAATTTATAATTATGCAACTTACGATAGTGCAACAAGCGAGCTTCAGGTAAAAACTACAGTTTCCGAAGGTGTATTAATTGATTCTGTAAATGTGAAACCGGCGTATAAAAAGCAAGTGGCAGAGCTGCTTGGGCTGGACGGCGAGGATAAAGATGTTCTTGCCAATATGCCAATGACATTTAAGGTAACAATCACATTACAGGATCGCATGCATTTAAATCGTACGGAACTTACACTTTCCGAAAAAGAAGAATTTTTGCTGGTTGCTACATATAATGGTGCTTATGATGGAACTGTAAAATTTGAAAGTACGGATCCGTCTTGTGTTAAAGTTGATGATAATGGTTTAGTGACGGCAGTAAAGAATACAAAAGGCGATGTTAAGATAATAGCATCTTTGACAAACTCAGTTGGTAAGACTATTCGCGCAGAGTGTCTTGTTGTGGTACAGGCTGCATTGAAATCATTTACACTTGAACCAAATGTGACGGAAATGACAATGAATGTAGGAGATGTACAGACAATTAAGGCGATTATCAACCAGTCAATTAAGAATCCGCCGTTGTCATGGACCTGTTCTACTGTAAATTCGAAGATTTTTACGGTGATGCCGTCAGATGATAGAAAGAGTGCGGTTATTACAGCAGTGGGAACGGGTGTGGCAGATTTAGAAGTCACAAACACTGTGAATCCAAGTGATAAGAAGACGATCCGTATTACAGTCCGATCAGCAATACAGGCAATTTCCCTGAAACAGACAGAATTGACTGTGCCACGTTATAAAGATGGCTATAATATGGGGAAAAACGATGTGTCATACACGCCGGCAAATGCAACGGATACAGAACTTGTATGGACTAGTTCGGACCCGGGAATTGCTACCGTGGATGATGATGGATATATTACTTTTGTAAATGCCGGGGTGACGTTGATTACCGTCAGACCGGTAAATAATCCAAATGGTGTTATGGCTTCCTGCTTGTTAACGATATTAGGTTCAGCAGATAAGGTTATTTTAAGCGAGAATGAACTTACAATGAATGTAGGGGATACAAAAGATGTGAAACTTGATTTTGAGCCTATTAATACGACAGCAGAGTTAACATGGACGCCAACGGGTGAGTATAAAGATTGTGTTACGATGCTTCCCTATGATGAAGAACGAAGAATTGCTTCGTTCCAAGCAAAATCACCGGGAGTAGTCTATTTTAACATTACATCTCCGCAGACCGGAACGGAAGTGTTAAAGATTACAGTGAAACAGCCTTCGACAGCATTGAGTGTGACACCAAAGGAGTTAACGGTAAGAACGGGTGACAGTGCTGATTTAAAGGCAGTATTTACACCGGCAAATTCGACAGACACTATTATATGGAAAAGTTACAATAATAGTGTGGCAACGGTAGATGTGAATGGACGTGTTACAGGAGCAAAGGCAGGAACAACATTTATTGAGGCCAGAGCCTACAATGGAAAAACAGCAGGACCAATGACTGTTATTATGGTTACTGTGCAGGATGGTGTGAAAGGAGTTTCCTTAGACTCATCAGAAAAGACGGTTCGTGTGGACAGTTCCGTTACACTGATACCTATTTTTAATCCGGCAACTGCTTTTAATAAGGCGATGACGTGGAAGGCTTCAAATAGTAATGTTAAAATTGAGGCGGTTGGTATTTCCAATCTGAAAGTAACCGGTGTAAAAGCCGGTACGGCGATGGTAACCGGTACGACGACAGATGGTGGATTTTCTGTATCCTGTTTGATTACGATTCTGCCAAAACAGAAAGAAAATGATACGAAGGTGACGGTATCGCCGAAAACCAAATATTTGGCTAAAGGCAAGTCATTCTATGTGACAGCCACAGTTACCGGCTCAAGTAATAAAAAGGTAAAATGGACGAGCAGCAAAAAATCAGTTGCAACCGTGACTTCCGGCGGTAAGGTAAAGGCAAAGAAATTAGGAACGACTTATATCAAAGCGACAGCGAAGGATGGTTCCGGTGCGTACGCCAGATGTAAAGTGCGTGTTGTTCGTAAAGTGAAAAAAATTAAACTGAACCGTTATTCGGGCAGACTGCTTGTTGGAAGTACGTTGAAACTGAAAGCAACTGTTCTCCCGAAAAATGCGACGATTAAGTCCGTGAAGTGGACGACGAATAAAAAATCGATTGCAACAGTCAGCAGTACCGGACGAGTATTGGGAACCGGCGAGGGTATTGTAAAGATTAAAGCTTCGGCAAAAGATGGTTCCGGTAAGTCAGCAACTTGCATACTTCATGTTGTTGAGCCGATTGAGGCAACGGGAATTACTGTGGCAAACAGCCAGATTACCGTGGCGAAAGGAAAGATTGCCCAGTCCGGCATTACCTTAAATCCGGTCAATTCGACGACGAAGATTAAATATCACTCCGATAATCCGAGAGTGGCAACCGTAAATAAATATGGTAAGATTAAGACCAAACGTGCCGGAGAGGCTACGATTTACGGAACGACTTCGACCGGACTGTATGGTTATTGTGATGTATTGGTTGTAGATTTAAACCGCAAGGCAGTAACTCTTCGTCCATACGATACCGAACAGCTTCATGTAAATGAGATTAGTACCGGTGTAACATGGTATTCAAGAGATATTAACATTGCAACCGTATCATCGACCGGACTTGTTACCGGACGTAAGAGAGGTATAACAACGATTTATGCGGTTGTCAACGGTGTAAAACTCGGATGCCGCGTGAACGTTACAAAATTAAAGTAGTGGAATGGGAGGAGACTATTGTTAGTAAATTTACATGTAAAAAACTTTGCGATAATAGACGAGATTGATGTTGATTTTTCTTCCGGGTTAAATATTCTTACCGGAGAGACGGGAGCCGGCAAATCGATTTTGATTGGCTCTATCGGCATCGCGCTCGGTGCAAGAGTTTCGCAGGAAATCATAGGAAAGCATGGCGACTCTGCGATGGTGGAGATTGTTTTCCAGATTGAAGATGAAGAGACAAAAGAGAAATTATCAAGATTAGGTGTAGACCCGGACGAAGGACAGATTGTCATTTCCCGCCGTATTACGGGAAGCCGGAGTGTAAACCGAATTAATGGTGAAAATGTATCGGTCAGTGTGATTCGCCAGGTGGCTGCCCTCTGCATTGACATTCATGGACAGCATGAAAACCAGTCATTATTGCAGAAGGATAAACATTTAGCAATTGTAGATGAGTTTGCCACCAAACAGTGTGTCGCTCTGAAACAAGAGATTGCTGCTTTATACCGTGAATATACAGCGCTGAAAAAACAGTGGCAGGATGAAGATGTGTCAGATGAGGAGCGTGCGAGAGAACTTAGTTTTTTGGAATACGAAAAACAGGAAATTGAGCAGGCATCTTTACAAGCCGGTGAAATCGAAGAAGTGGAAGAAGCATACCGCAGAGCATCCGGCGCTGAGACAATTGTGGAATCGCTTGGTCTGGTACACCGTTTGACAAGTGATACGGCCGCGGGAGCTGTGAGCCATGCGTTGCAGAGTATGCAGCGGATTACAGGCTTTGGTGATGAAATTCGGAACTTGCAGGAAGAACTTTTGCAGATTGAAGGACTTTTAGATGATTTTAATCATGAAACAGCGGATTATATGCAGGACTTTTCTTTCGATGCCAATGAGTTTTCGGATTTAGAGAAAAGACTCGATACGATTCACAATTTGCAGGCGAAATACGGAAGTACCTATGAAGAAATACTTTCGCATTTGCAAGAAGTAGAGGATAAACTGCAAAAACTTGCAGATTTTGAACAGTATAAGGAGAAACTTCTTGCTAAAATAAAGGAATATGAGTCGGATTTGACAAAGAAATGTGAGCAGTTATCAAAAGAAAGGAAAGAAACCGCTTCCATTCTTCAGGAAAAGATTAAAGCTGCTTTATCAGATTTAAATTTTGCCTATGTAGATTTTGAAATTTCATGGAGCCGCAAAGATACATTTGGTGCGGATGGATGGGATGAAGCTGAATTTTTGATTGCAACGAATCCGGGCGAGCCAAAGAAAAGCCTCGGAAAAATCGCATCCGGCGGTGAGTTGTCCCGTATTATGCTGGCAATTAAATCGGTTTTTGCCGAAAAAGACCATATTGAGACCTTGATTTTTGATGAAATTGATGCCGGAATCAGTGGACGTACGGCACAGAAGGTTTCGGAAAAACTGAAACTTTTAAGTAAAAGCCACCAGATTCTATGCATTACTCATCTGGCACAGATTGCGGCAATGGCAGATACCCATTTTTTGATTGAAAAGATGGTTGATGAAAATCATTCGGAGACAGTGATTCGTCCGTTGGATAAGTCGCAGAGTGAACAGGAATTGGCACGTATTCTTGGCGGTGTTGAGATTACAGAGTCGGTACTTGAAAATGCGAGAGAGATGAAAGCGTTAGCAAACCAAAAAAGTTCAGATAGTTTTCAGAATTAGAAAAATAGAAGTTGGCTATACTAAACAGAAGGAACCAAAACAATAGTAAGTTTTGTACCTTCTGTTTTTATTTTGCCAATTATGGGAGGAATGAGTATGAGAAAAAAAGTTCGTTTTTTGCTGGCTGGATTATTAGTGGCTGATGTATTATTGATTGGATATTTGATGTATGATTATATTCAAAATAAAATTCCTGATTCTGTTTTGACTTACGTCGGGGAAAAACAGGAACTGGACCTGCCGGCGTTTTTTAAGACCGAGCAAAGTGTTCCGGCTCTGCATGTGCAAAATCAGGATGGCAGTTTTTCTATGAAATCAAACCGGTTAGGAAGTTATGAGGTATCGGTCCGCTTATTTGGTGTGCTGCCGGTAAAGAGGATGGACGTTAAAGTGGTGAAAAGGAAAAAGATTTTTCCGAGTGGAGAGCCAATTGGTATTTATGTGGAGACTAATGGGCTGCTAGTGCTGGATACGACTGAGGTCCCGGCAAAAGATGGGCTTACTTATGCGCCCGGTGAAAATTTGTTAAAGCCGGGGGATTATATTTTGGAGTGGAATCAGAAAAAGGTTGCTACGATTCAAAGTTTAAACCGTGAAATTCAGGGGACAAAAGATAAAAAGGTTACGGTTTTAATACGCCGAAACGGAGAAAAGATAAAAATTGCCATGCGTCCGGTGCTTTCATCAGATGGCACATATAAAATCGGAACATGGGTACGAGAGGATACACAGGGAATCGGCACGCTTACTTATGTAACGAAGACCGGTGAATTTGGTACACTTGGACATGGAATTACAGATGTTGATACCGGGACGCTGTTGAATTTACACGGGGGTGAATTGTTTCAGACGCAGATAGTCGATATTATGAAGGGGGAGAAAGGAAATCCGGGAGAACTGCAGGGATATATCAATATGATTGCAAAAAATACGATAGGAAAAATTAAAAAGAACACGGAGCAGGGTGTGTTTGGTGAGATGAAACAGGAGCGTGTGTCCGCCTATTCCGGAAAGGCGTATGAAGTTGGCAGAAAACAAGAGATTGAAGCCGGAAAGGCGTATCTGTATGCGAATCTTGAAGGCAGGGCGAGAATGTATGAAATTGAAATTGAAGATATAAAAATTAATGCAAGGGATAATAAGAGTATGGAAATCAGGGTGACGGATAAAAAGCTTTTAAAACTGACAGGCGGGATTGTACAGGGGATGAGTGGTTCGCCGATTATACAAAACGATAAAATTGTTGGGGCTGTTACTCATGTTTTTGTTGATGACCCGACAAGAGGTTATGGAATTTTTATTGAGGAGATGTTGGTGCAGTAAAAAGAACCGCATTTGCTGTCAAAAACCGAAACTAGGAGTCGAAAGATGATGAAATATAAAAAGAATATAAATAAAAAATTAAAATAATTTAGAATTTACTCTTGTAATATGGAGAAAAGAGGTATATACTTTTAATTACATTGAGTTTATAAAAAATTTATAATTATTTCAAGGGGGTACTAGTTGTGCAGAAATTAAAAGTATTAATTGCAGATGATAATCCAAGAATGGCATCCATGATTCAGAATATTCTTATGGATGATGATGAGATTCAGGTCGTGGGAACGGCAGAAGATGGAGTAGAAACACTGGGAATGATTGAGGAAACGGAGCCGGATTTGCTTTTGCTGGATTTGATTATGCCGAAATTAGATGGTCTTGGTGTGATGGAGCGGCTGCAGGAAAAGCAGAAGATGAAAAAGGTGCCGGAGATTATTGTGGTGTCCGGTATTTCGCAGGAACGAATTACGGATACGGCATTTGCCTTGGGAGCTTCATATTACTTATTAAAACCATTCGAGTCGGAAACACTTCTTTCTCATGTACAGAAATTTAAACCGGGTGCGAGGGCAAAACTCATTGCTACGGGAAATGAGAACCGAAGAAATGAAAAAATGGCGAAATATAATCTTGAATCGGATGTTACCAATATCATTCATGAAATCGGGGTGCCGGCACATATAAAAGGGTATCAGTATTTGCGGGATGCAATTATGATGTCAGTTGACGATAAAGAAATGTTAAATTCTATTACAAAAATTCTCTATCCTTCTATAGCCAAACAACATGGGACAACACCAAGCAGAGTAGAACGAGCAATACGACACGCAATTGAAGTGGCGTGGAGCCGCGGAAAAGTGGATACAATTGATGAATTATTCGGATATACGGTTCATAATGGAAAAGGAAAACCGACAAATTCGGAGTTTGTAGCGCTAATTGCGGACAAGATACGGTTAGAACAGAAAATGAAAGCCTAAAAAAATCTTTTCACCGCTCCCTTTTTAGTGTATAATAATACCAATATGATTTTGTGTCAAAAAGAAAGGGGAGAAGGATATTGAAGAAAGTATTATTTGTTGCTTCTGAATGTGTTCCTTTTATAAAAACCGGTGGATTGGCAGACGTTGTCGGTTCACTTCCAAAGTATTTTGATAAGAGTAAATATGATGTACGGGTTATGATTCCAAAATACACTGCGATACCGGAAGAGTATAAAAACCAGATGCATTATATCACGCATTTTTATCTGGAACTTGCATGGCGTAAGCAGTATGTCGGTGTGTTTGAAATGGAATTAAACGGTGTTAAATTCTATTTTCTTGATAATGAATTTTATTTTAGCGGCAGCAAGCCTTATGGAGAAATTTATCAGGATATTGAAAAATTTGCCTTTTTTGACAAAGCGGCGTTATCAACACTGCCTGTGATTGATTTCCGCCCGGATATTATTCACTGCCATGACTGGCAGACGGGGCTGATTCCGGTATATCTGCATGATGCATTCCAGCAGAGCGAATTTTACCGTGGAATTCAGTCAATTATGACGATTCATAATTTGAAATTTCAGGGTGTCTGGGATAAAAAGACAGTTATGGATACGGCAGGGCTGGATGCATACTATTTTACACCTGATAAATTGGAAGCCTTTGGGGATGCTAATTATCTAAAGGGTGGTCTTGTTTACGCAGATCAGATTACGACTGTAAGTGATACCTATGCAGAAGAGATTAAGACACCGTTTTATGGAGAAAAATTAGATGGTCTGATTAATGCGAAGTCAGGGTGTTTGACCGGAATTGTGAATGGCCTTGACTACGATGAGTATAATCCGGCAAAGGATCCACTTATTTATGCAAATTATGATGCAAGAACATTTCGCAAAGAAAAAATTAAAAATAAGCGCGGCCTTCAGAAAGAACTTGGTCTTTCGCAGGATGATAAGAAGTTTATGATTGGTATTGTGTCAAGACTGACCGACCAAAAGGGCTTTGATTTGATTGACTATGTGATAGAAGAAATCTGTGCAGAAGATACACAGCTTGTGGTACTTGGTACCGGAGAAGAAAAGTATGAAAATCTGTTCCGCCATTTTGCATGGAAATATCCAGACCGTGTATCGGCGAACATTTACTATTCCAATGAGCGTTCGCATAAAATTTATGCGGCGTGTGATGCCTTTTTGATGCCGTCGCTCTTTGAACCGTGCGGATTAAGCCAGCTGATGAGTCTTCGATATGGTACGGTTCCGATTGTAAGAGAGACCGGCGGACTTAAAGATACGGTAGAGCCTTATAATGAATATGAGAGCAAAGGAACCGGTTTCTCATTCAGCAATTACAATGCACATGAGATGCTCAATACCATCCGCTATGCAAAAGATGTCTATTATAATAGAAAGAGAGAGTGGAATAAGATTATCGACCGCGGGATGGCAATGGATTTTTCATGGAAGAATTCAGCAAAAAAATATGAGCAGTTGTATGACAGAATGTAAAAAAATACAAATTATTTGAATTTACTCTTGAATTTTATTACGGAATTGGGTAGAATAGGTTCTAGAAGTTTGTATATTTTTTAACAAACCAAAATTTTAACTATTTTTAGGAGGAAATATCATGTCAGTAAAAGTAGCGATTAACGGATTTGGACGTATCGGACGTCTTGCATTCAGACAGATGTTTGGTGCAGAAGGTTATGAAGTAGTAGCAATTAACGATTTGACAAGCCCTAAGATGCTTGCACACCTTTTGAAGTATGATTCTTCTCAGGGTAAATATGAGAAAGCAGATACTGTT
>OLFX01000153.1_pt1 | contig 122100 bp, 106 predicted proteins | sample 1605091 | NCBI WGS metagenome assembly OLFX01 (sample SAMEA3888906, study PRJEB22519) | human gut metagenome | biome: human gut; feature: human-associated habitat; material: faeces | place: Denmark | collected 2012
CTCATTCGCAAAAAATCTAATATTAAATTTTGTCTAAACTTTGGGGTTCACTTCACTTGGGCAGTCATTTTTGTTTTGTATATTACATCTTTTCAGTTGTTTTGTGCTTTTTGTCGGTGTAGACTTCGGGTTGCCATTGTGACGAGAGCCAATACGGATTGTGTTTGTCGTGCTTATCGTACCAAATCTGTGGGTAGTGGATTTTTTTATTCTTCACAGCGTCGGTATATGGCTTAACCTTGCCGTCAACCTCAACGCAGAGGATGACGAACTTAAAGTCTTTCATAAACTCGGTGTCTACATTTATGCTCAAATAATTATCGGTATATGACATATCATATGACGGATGATAGAGCGAACGGCAGTGGACTCTGTCTTCGTATTGGTTGAAGCTGTCCTCTGTTAAATCGCCGTGGGCAAAATACGGAAAAACATAACCGTTGTCGTCTTTGCCGAGAACATTTGCATAATAAGCGGCGATGACCTGATAGGTTTTGCTTTTGCCGTAAATATCGGTGAGTGTGACCTTTTGAGTGCAACCGTTATATCCCTTGACGGATGAATACAGCTTTTCAATCTCGGTCGCAGAGCTTTCAAGCCCGATTGATTTGATTTGCTTGCCGTCATCAATTGCAGAGCCTGAATCAAAGTGATTTCCGTTTTGGTATATATCGGAAGTGACAAATATTTTTTCATCTGTGTCATCAAATGTCAACATACCGCAAACCGCAGAATTTGTGCCGTACGCATCGCAGAATTCTTCTGCAATATGGCGAGGATATTTGATGTTGTACTTCTTTTCATACGGTCTTAAATAAGCGGTGCTTATTGAGCTGATGACCGCAATTGCAACCAAAACTGCAACAAGGGCACTTATGCAAATGATAGGAAGTTTGTACTTTTTTACCGTTTCGGCAAATGAATTTTTATTATCCTTTTTCATTATTTAATCACTGTCTTTCTTGCACCCTCAACAGCTCTTTGGATTAGAGCCTCGCTGTCGAGTGCTTTTTCTGCTTCAAGTATTTCTTCAATATGCGGTCTTGTTTTCGGATGCTTTGGAGTGAACACCGTACAGCAATCCTCGTATGGCAAAATTGAGGTCTGGAAAGTGTCGATTTCTCTTGAAATACGCACAATTTCGTCCTTGTCCATACCAATGCAAGGTCTGAAAACAGGAAGTTCGGTTGCAACATCGGTGCATCCGAGTGCGTAGATTGTTTGGCTTGCAACCTGACCCACGCTTTCGCCTGTGATGAGTGCGGAGCAATTTTGGTGCTTTGCAATAATTTCCGCAATTTTCATCATATATCTTCTCATAATAATTGTGAAGTAAACTTCCGGACACTTATCCCTGATAGCCTCCTGAAGCTCGGTAAACGGCACAACATAAGTTGTGATCGGTCCGCTGTACTGTGCAACCTTGTGGAGCAAATCCATAACCTTTTGCTCGGCAAGTTCGGTGGTGTACGGAGGGGAAGCAAAGTGAACGGAAACAAGTTCAATTCCACGCTTTGCCATCATATAAGCTGCAACAGGTGAGTCGATGCCACCGCTGATGAGCACCGCACCTCGTCCGCTTGTGCTGACAGGCATACCGCCTGCACCCTTGATGTTGTTGCCTCTGATGAAAGCATAAGTATCTCTGATTTCTACCGTAACGGTGAGTTCCGGATTGTGCACATCAACCTTTAAATCGTGGTAGTTTGAAAGGATGTGACCGCCAAGTTCTCTGCAAATTTCAGGTGATTTGAGCGGGAACTTTTTGTCGCTTCGCTTTGCTTCCACCTTAAAGGTTTCAACTTCTTCAAAACGCTCACCGAGGTATTCGATAGTCTTTGCTTTGATGTCGTCCATATCCTTTTCGGCAACAATCGCTCTTGAAAGTGCCGCAATGCCGAAAACTTTTTTGAGGCGCTCAACTGCGTCATCAAGGTCAATGTTGTCATCATTTGGTTCAACCATAATAGTTGACTGGCTTTTTTTGAAGGTGAACTCGCCGATTTCGGCAAGTGCCTTGCGCATATTTTTTATGAGGATGTCCTCAAAGGTGTTTCTGTTGAGTCCCTTGAGTACAAGCTCGCCGTTTTTGATAAGTATAATTTCTCTCATTTTTTGTTCCTGTTGTGTTGAAATTTGGTAGTTAGGGTTAATCCCCTCAGTCTGCATACAAGATGCAGACAGCTCCCCTTACAAGTAAGGGGCGCCTTGGTAGGTTTGTTTGATTTATATTGGATATTTTTCCACAGTTTCACGGATTGCCGAGGTAAGCTCATCAACATCTGCCTTTGTATTCATTCGGCTGAAGCTGATGCGGATTGATTTTTCAATCACCTTGTCGCCGAGTTTCATAGCCGTGAGCACATGGCTTTTTTTGCCCTTTGCACAGGCAGAACCGTTGCTGACATAAACCCCGTATTGACTTGAAAGGTGCTGAACAATCGTCTGGCTTGTCATAAAACTCGGAATGTACACATTGAGGATGTAGTCCGATGATTCGGTGCTGTTGTTGATTTTAACACCGTCAATTTTTTCAAGCTCCGCCCTTGCGTAAGAATTAAGCTCGTGAATTGCTTTTGTTTGCTCCTTTAGGTCGGGGAACAGTGAAACCGCCTCGCCAAAGCCTGCAATAAGAGGTGAAGCCTCTGTGCCGGGTCTGATTTTGTGTTCCTGCTCTCCGCCGTATGTTCTCGGCACAATTCGAGTGCCTTTTTTGATGTATAATGCACCTGTGCCCTTGGGACCGTGCACCTTATGAGCCGTAATTGTCACCAAATCAGCGCCCAATTTGGCAGGCTTGATTTCGTACTTGCCGTATGCCTGAACGCAGTCGATATGCACAAGTGCAGGTGCTTTTGCTTTTTTGACAGCTTTTCTTATGCTCTTGACAGGCAAAATCGAACCGACTTCGTTGTTGACATACATCATCGAAACAAGAATTGTGTCGCTGTTGACAGCCTCAAAAATCTGCTCCTCACTGATGTTTCCGTCGCTGTTCGGTTCAAGTCTGATAACCTCAAAGCCCTGTTTTTCAAGTTCTGCCACCGATTCAAGCACGCTTTCGTGTTCAATTGCAGTAGTGACAATTCGGTTGCCTTTGCGCTTGTTTGCCATTGCCGAGCCAAAGATTGCAAGGTTGTTTGCCTCTGTGCCGCCCGAGGTGAAAAATAATTCCTCGTTTTCGCACGAAAGGGATTTTGCAATTATCTCCCTTGCTCTGCGAACCTCTGCATTTGCGTCCAATCCCTCTTTGTGAAAAGATGACGGATTGCCAAAATGCTCGGTCAACATTTGATAAACTTTTTTTGCAACTGCCTTTTCCGGCTTTGTGGTTGCACTGTTGTCTAAATAAGCACTCATTACCTTATATTTCTCAATTCTTTCAGTTTAAATGCGGCTGCAATTGTTTTTGCGTCTGTAATTTCACCGCTCATAATTTTTGCAATAAGAGTGGACAGCTTCATTTTTGTCACCTGCAAAAATTCGTCATCGTCAAGCTCTTGCTCAACTTTGGTCAAACCTGTTGCAGCATAGAGATAGATTTCCTCGTTTGTGTAGCCCGGCGACGGATAAATTTTGCCGAGGTCGATATAATTTTCCGCAATAATACCGCATTCCTCGTGAAGTTCACGCTTGCCGGTTTCAAGAGGGTCTTCGCCCTTTTCACGCTTGCCGGCAGGGATTTCGTATATAGTTTCTTTGTATGGATAGCGGAACTGTCGCACCATATACACACATTCATCATCGGTCAGAGCAATAATTCCCACACCGCCCGGATGGTCAACAACTTCTCTGTTTGCCTTGTCACCGTTGCAAAGAGTGATGTCGTCAACATGGAAGGTGAGCACTCTGCCGTTGTAGATGCCCTGTGAATTTTCGGTTCTTTCGTACATACCGAGAGCAATGGATTCGATGTCCTCGATTTTGTCGATAACATAATCCGCACCGCTTTCGATAAGTTCAAACTTGTTGCCGAATCCCCAAAGAACGCCTACGCTTGGAACTCCGGCTTCTCGTGCGCCGTCCATATCATAAAATCTGTCGCCAACCATAATTGCGTCTGCAGGTTCAATCCCAAGCTCGTTTACGCAACGGCTCAAAATGCTCTGCTTTGATTCGCAATCTGCATTGAAGCTGACCGCACTTATGCAGTCAAAATAATCCTTGAGTCCTGCTTTTATAAGAAGCTCCTCAACATAGTTGATTGGCTTTGATGACGCAACACCGAGTTTGAAGCCCTCGTTTTTAAGCGTCTTTAACAGCTGTGGAATGCCCTCGTAAAATTCGCTTTCGTACAGTCCGATGTTTGTATATCTTTCACGATATTTTTTAACGAGTTTTTCGGCATCCGTAACGCTTTGATTAAATCTTTCCTGAAATGTTACAAGCAATGGAGGTCCGATAAAAAAGCCGAGTTCTTCCCATTCCGGAGATTCAATATTGAATGCATCAAGTGCGTATTTTGCACTTTTTTTGACGCCGACACCCGTGTCGCAAAGTGTGCCGTCAAAGTCAAAAATAACCGCCTTAACCATTATTTTGCCTCCACTTTTTTCATAAAACGCACGCTGTCAACAACAAATCTTTCGATTGTGCCCTTGCCGATTACCGTGCCGTCCTCCTCGCAAGCCTTTACATCAAAGATGAGCTTTCTGCCCTGCGCTTCTTTGAGTGTTGCGTAAGCAATTACAACCGTGCCCACACCACTCGCCTTATCGTGAGTGACATTGATTGCTGTGCCGACAGTAGTTTCGTCACCCTCCAAAAAGTCAGAAATAGCCATGCAAGTTGCCTTTTCCATAAGAGCAATCATAAACGGAGTGCCAAAAACAGGCAACGAACCGCTCTGTGCAGCAATAGCAGTGTTGGTGGAATTAACGATAGTAAGAGCCTCGCCCTTAACCTCTGTAAAAATCTCTTGCATAAGTTCACCTCGCAATTTATTCGATATATTATAACATATAATTGTAATTAATACAATATATAGGCAGAGTTTATTTGTGCTGATGAATTGTTTGATATTCGGATTTTGCGTATTCCAAAATAAAAAGATATTGTAGGGAGATTAAAAAGGCTGTTGAGAAAGGTTCTGAATTTCGTTTTCTTGCGAAGGAAGATGTACAAAAGTACCTCGACTGAGCAAAAAACAGAAAAACGCCAAAAATGCCGTAAGTTCGATACTTACGGCATTTTTAAAACCCCACCGTCAACACTTCGTGTTGCCACCTCCCCTTGCCTCAAGTGGAGGCAAATCGGTTAAATATATTTGGCGTGTTTCAGGAGCTTTATCGACAGGCTGCTGTATAAAGAAAAAAGAGTAGGTGTAACACCTACTCTTTTCCCTCTCTGTCTATAACAAACTATAGGAGGACAGGTTACCCAAAACGGTTGCGGCTCCGTTTCGAGCGTACCAACATTATAGTAGAAATTTACCAACTTGTCAAGTGAAAAGTTAAAACATTTTTGGTAAAATATACAAAAACGGTGATGAAATTTTATGATTAACCTCATAAAATTAAATTATCACCTTTTAATAGACAAAAACAACAACATCTGTACTATTTGTCGATTTTTGTCGAGAAGTTTTTTGGACTTTTTATTCAAAAAATATTGACACAATACAAATGTTCGACTAATATATGCAGTAGACATTGCGAAATTTGAACATAAGTTCGATAAAAGCTTGTCTAAAATTGACAAACCACTCAAGTCGATTTAATACATATTGAAAGAAGGGCAGAAGATGACAATTAATGAATTGGCTCATGAATATGAGCAACAATACAAGGTGTTGAGCGCACGACTTGACGCAATGAAGCCGTTGCTGTGCGTCTATCGTGGCGAGGACCTTGTATCGTTGAGAAGAAAAATAAAAATATATTACGATATGGCTTGTGAATGCAGAAGAACGGCATCAATGCTTTTTGGATATTACGAGGAGGACCACGACAATGATAGACTTTATCAATAATTATTATTACGAGGACTATTCCACGGTTGAAGGAATGGACAGAGAGAAGGCAAAGAAAAAGGCATTTTCGGCTGTTTTGCCACTGATTATGCAGGAGGAATTGACCCCAATGCAGAGCGTTTGCCTCCGATATAGATACGAAAATCACAAAACCCAAGCAGAAATTGCAAATCTGCTGAAGCTGTCGCAACCGACCGTTTCTCGACACATTTCCACCGCAAAGGAAAAGATGAACAACTCGCTCGGTTATTGCTATATTGCACTTTCAAAGGCAATTGACGAATACGACCGCCTTGCAAATTCGATGGAATAAGCGATATATGTTATCAGGCAGAAAATGACAGCTATTCACGGCATCACGCACTGCCACCCCGTATTTGCCTGTTATCTTACATAATATAATATGAAAAAAAGGCTTTACGGTTACACGCCGTAAAGCCTTAGACTGTCGATAAAGCTCCTGAAGCACGCCAAAATATAATCAACCGATTTACGCCCACTTAAATGTAAAGGGAGCCGGTAATACAAAGTGTTGACGGTAGGGGTCTAAAAAAAAGCTGTAAGTATCGAACTTACAGCTTTTTTGGCGTTTTTCGTTTTTTGCTCGGAGGCGGTACCATCGTACAGCTCCCACTCGCAAGAAAACGAAATTCATAACCTTTCTCAACAGTCTTTTAAAAATATACTATCAGATATACTTTTGGATTTTGATTTTGTCAAGGACTGCACCAACGATAATGAATACGATTGCCGAGCCGACTGCCTGAATGCAGGAGAACGGAACCGATGTGATTGCTGTTGGGAACGAGTACATAACGCCCTCTGCCAAGAGGTATCCGCCAATTGTGATAAGACCCGAAACTATGGTCATTGGCACTGTCCATTTGGTGATGATTTTGTGATTTGTGTTTCTGCAAACAAGAATGAACGGAACAGCGTTGAGTGCCTTGATGACTGCGGTTGCCGGTGCCCATTGCGGTGCTCCGGAAATGACATCTGCAAGCGCACCGCCGATAGCTGCCGCAAGGGAAGCCCACGGACCAAGCAAACATCCTGCAAGATAAATCATACTGTCGCCAAAGTGAAGATAGCCTGAATTTATGCCTGTCGGCATTTTGATGAAAGCAGTTGCAACACAAATAAGTGCCGCCATAAGACCTGTTATGCAAACACGCTTAACCTTGTTGTTCTTTGCTGTTTTTTCCATAAAATATTCTCCTATCTGTTTATTACGAGAATATTATATAGTATGCTTAACCATTTAAAAAGATATAATATTAATAAAATTTTGGAGTACAGATTAATAAGTTTTAATCATTTCAAAATCCATAGATTTTAGGGTATCAAGCAAATCGGCATTGTTGCGAATCGGTTTTTCGGTTATGATTCCGCCCCTTGCAAGCTGTTTTGGCACATGGAAGTCGGAACCCGACACCATCAGTTTGTTGTACTTTTTCGCCCAAGCCTCCGCTTTTTCGTTCGATTTCTTTGGAGTTTTGCCGTTGTAGACCTCAATTCCGTCAAGATAGTCGGGATTGCATCTTGTAATCGCAGGTCGAAACGGGTGAGCCTGATACACCAAATAGCCTTGGCTGTGCATAAGTTTGCACATCTGCTTTTCCCAAAGTGCAAGCAGGTTGCCCTGTTTTCTCAACCAATTCTCATCAACGCCGTAAACAAGATAGTCGTTTGCGGTTGCATAGTGGCGGATTTCCATTCCAAACATAACAGAAAAATGCTCATCCTCATATTTTTTCATTTCAAGATACGGGTCAATGTAGCTATCAATGAATTTTTTCGGATTGAAATATCCGTGTGCCAAATCAAAGGTCAGCGGACTGTAATGGTCGGTCAGGACAATGCCCGAATAGCCTTTTTCCTTGTACATTCTTGCAATGTCCTTTGGCTCGGTTCTGCCACATTGACGAGAACCGTATTTTGTGTGAGTGTGTAGTTCGTATTTGTATTTCATCAGTAGTCTGTCTTTCTGAACATATCTGAAATTTGCCTGCAAAGTTCCGGAAAACTGTCAAGATTCGGGTCATCTTTGAGGATGAATTTTGCACATTCCTGACATTGCTCAAGGATTTTTGTATCCTCAAGCATATCCGCAATTTTGAGCTGTGGCAAACCGTGTTGTCTTGTGCCGAAGAAGTCGCCCGGACCTCTTGTTTTTAGGTCATAGTCAGCAATTTTGAAGCCGTCATTGGTTGATTTAAGCAATTTTAAGCGTTCAACAGATGCCTCCGATTTGTTGTCGGACACCAAAATGCAAAAGCTCTTGTCCTTGCCTCTGCCGACTCTGCCACGAAGCTGATGAAGCTGTGACAAGCCGAAACGGTCGGCATTTTCTATGAGCATAACGGTTGCGTTAGGCACATCAACACCAACTTCAACAACCGTGGTTGAAACAAGAATTTGAACATTGCCCTTTGCAAATTCCTGCATAACCTTGTCTTTTTCCTTTGGCTTCATTTTGCCGTGGAGAAGTCCGAGATTATACCCTTGAAAAACCTCGGTAGACAGCTTGTCGGCATATTCTTTTGCCGAAAGCAAATCGCTGTCGTTGTCGTCAACAAGTGAGCAAACAATATACGCCTGATTGCCGTTGTCAACTGCATTTTTGATGAATTTGTATATGCGTTGATGGTAGGCGCTTGTCACCAAATCAGTGCGGATTTCCTGCCTGCCGGGAGGCAATTCGTCAAGCACGCTGATGTTCAAATCGCCGTAAATAATCAGCCCCATTGTGCGTGGAATAGGGGTTGCGGACATAACAAGGAGATGCGAATTGTTGCCTTTCATTGCAAGGCTCGAGCGTTGCTCAACACCAAATCGGTGCTGTTCATCCGTGCACACCAAACCCAAGTTTTTGAATTCAACATCATTTTGAATGAGTGCGTGAGTGCCGATAATCAAATCAATTTCGCCATCATAAAGTGCGAGCTTGATTTTCTTTTTTTCTGTTGCCTTTGTTGAGCCTGTCAGCAAGGCAATTTTTATATCCGTGCCGTCAAACAGCTTGCAAAAACTTTCGTAGTGCTGGGTTGCAAGAATTTCGGTCGGTGCCATCATTGCGGTTTGGTAGCCGTTTTTTATGACGGTGTACATAACCGCACCGGCAACGGCAGTTTTGCCCGAACCGACATCTCCCTGAACAAGCCTGTTCATCTGCCTGTCACCGTTTAGGTCGGCAATGCAGTCGGCAACCGCTTTTTTCTGTGCGTTTGTAGGATTGAACGGCAGAAGCGAATAAAATTCTTCGCTAAAATCAAGAGGCATTTTCAACAAATTCTTTGTTGCTCTCTTGCTTTTTAGTTTCATCAAGCCAAGCTGGAGGGTTAACAGTTCCTCAAAAATCAGCCTGCGTCTTGCAATTTCGATATTCTCCTCTTTGTCGGGGAAGTGAATTTGCCTGATTGCAAAGTTGAGCGAACAAAGATTGTATTCGGTAAGCAGATATTCGGGCAGAGTGTCGGGAATTGCTCCGACTTTGTCAAGTCCTGCCCTAACCACCTTTTCGATAATCTTTGACGAAAGGTTTGTGGTTGCGGGATAAATCGGCTCAATGCCTGTCGCTTTTTCTGCTTTTTCGATTTGAGGCGAACTCATAGAAGCCTCGGTGAATGTTCTTTCAATCTTGCCGTAAAGAATGTAGTCGTCAAAGGTTCGCAATGCTTTTGCAAGATAGGCATTGTTGAAAATCGTCACATGGATGACGGTTTCGCCGTCTGTAAAATTGCATTTATAGAGAGTAAGCCCTTTTCTGATTTTTGCCTCTTTCACAGGGGTAATCATAGTTGCTTTGATGAAAGCAGGCTCTCCCGATTTGACCTCTTTGACCGTGAGCGTTTTGCTCCAGTCAATGTATTTTCGTGGATAATAATTAATTAGGTCTTGTAAAGTGTAAACGCCCAACTTATTGAAAAGTTGGGCTCTTTTATCTCCTACACCTTTTATGAATTGAATGTTGTAATCACTGTAATCCATAGTAATCCATAATTAATTGACCTTTTGTAGAAAGCGAACACAATTCGTCCTTACTATATTATTCTACTGAAATAAGGTAGTAGTATACAGGCTGTCCGCCGTTTACAATGCTTACCTCGATATTGCTTCCGTATTTTTCGGTGAGCTTTTCTTCAATCTTTTGTGCGTCCTCTTCGGTTGCATCCTCACCGTAAATAATTGTCACAAGTGCGTTTTCGTCAGGATTGAACAGTTCGTCTGTTGCAGAAAAAGCAATTTTCTCTCTGTCCTCACCGATGAACTTGATTGCGCCGTTGCAAAGTCCCATAATCTGGCCTTCCTTGATTAGCTTTCCGTCAACCTCGCTGTCACGAGCCGCAAAGGTAACCGATGCGGTTTGAACATTGCCTGCCGCCTGCATCATTGTGTCAACATTTTCTTCCTTATCCGCTGTTTCGTCAAAGGCAAGCATAGCGGAAATTCCCTGTGGCACTGTCTTGGTTTCAAGCACAATAACCTCTCTGTCATTCACGCTGTTCTTTGCCATTTGCGCCGCCATAATGATGTTTTTGTTGTTTGGCAAAACATACACGATTTTTGCCGGCACTTTCATAACAGCTTTTATGATGTCGTCGGTTGACGGGTTCATTGTTTGACCGCCGCTGACAACAATATCTGCACCGAGGTCGGAGAAAAGCTCCGTGAGTCCCTCGCCTGCGCAAACGGACACAAAACCGTAGTCATTTTCAGGCTCTGCAACTCCGTTTTCACTGCTTTCGTTTTGCTCCTCCTGTTTTGGAGTTGCAAGATTTTGAATGTTTATGTCAAAAAGTTGACCGTATTTTGTGGCAGTTTGCACAATTGTGGCAAGCTGTTCACTTGTAACTTTAACTGCGATTTTGCCGTTTTCCTCGTGAACCTCAACATCACTGCCGATAGCTTTAAGATATGCACGGAGTTTGATTGAATCGCTCTCTTTTGCGCCGTGTTCCTTTTGGATAACAAATTCGCACTGGTATCCGCTTTGAGCCTCACCGCTTGCAGATGATTTTTTGTCTGTGATTGCTTCCTCACCAATAGGGCGGATAATCACATTGTTGATGAACACGGATTTCATACCCTCAAGGATGAGCAAGAAGCCCTGACCGCCTGCGTCAACAACTCCTGCCTGCTTGAGAACAGGGAGCATTTCGGGTGTTTTTGCAAGTGCCTCCTTGGCTGCTTCAAGACCTGCCAAAAAAACATCAATCGGTTCTTGCGTACTTGGTGCAATTTCTTCTGTTGCCTCTGCCGCACATCTCACTACTGTGAGAATTGTGCCCTCGGTAGGTTTCATTACTGCTTTGTACGCCGCATCACTTCCCATACGGAATGCGTGAGCAATATCGTTGCTGTCTGCTTTTTCAAGACCTTTGAACGCCTTTGAAAAGCCACGGAATATAAGTGAAAGAATAACGCCCGAGTTTCCTCTTGCACCACGAAGAAGCGCTGAAGCCACTCTTTTTGCAACGTCACCGAGGTCGCTGTCGTCCTCCATATTTTTTATATCGTCCGATGCCGATGCAATTGTCATCGACATATTTGTGCCTGTGTCACCGTCAGGTACCGGGAAAATGTTGAGTGCGTCAACTGCCTGTCTGCTGTTTGCTATGTTGTTTGCGGCGGAAATAACACCGTCACGAAACATCTGTCCTGTAATCATGGTTGTCCTCCGAGTTTAGTTAATACTGTCGATACCTTCGACATGAACATTTACTTCGGAAACCTTCAAGTCTGTGGTGCTTTCGATAGTGTAGCGAACTTTGTTTACAATGCTGTCCGCAATGGCATTGATGTTTACACCGTATGACACAGCGATAGAAAGATCAACCACTAATGCGCCGTTGACGCTCTTGATTGTTACACCCTGATTTGATGTGTCAAGGTCAACGCCGTCAACTCTGCTTTTGATGGCAGACCTGATTGTTTGTACAGGGTTTGCATTCACCATTCTTGTAACGCCGAAACAGCTTTGTGCTGCATTACCGACAAGTCTGGAAAAATAGTTGTTGGTGATTTCTATATATCCGTTAGGATTTTCGTATTTAATCATAGATTTCTCCTTTTCGATTAAGTCGGTGGATATTCGATGAATATATCAATTGTAATACCAATCTTCAATGTTGGCAAAGAAATTGCTGTAATATCCCTGCATATCTCCGTGCATAGCCTTTGAATAGCAGATAACTCCTTTTCTGTACACAATCGGCACAAAAGGAATTTCGTTTGAAAATGAAAGAATGAATTTTCCAAGCTCACCGCCATTGTTGAGATACTCTCTGTACAGTTTTGCGGTTTCGCTCTCGGTGCTCATACCGTAATGAGTTTTGCCCGATTTGTCAAAAAATGACGAAAGCCTCATATCGTTCGGTATTTTTGTTTCGGCAACATAAATGTCGTAGTTGCTGTATTTGAGTGCTTGCTTGAAAATCTTTTGACTGTAAACCTTGACAGTCACCTTGAATCCGACAGCTTCCAATTGCTGTGCAACAAGTTTTGCAATTGCAACTCTGCTCTCGTTTTCGTTGACAACAATTTTCAGCGTGAGTTGGCTTGATTTGTATCCACTTTTTGCGATTGCTTGCTTTGCCGCCGCCGTGTCTGCCGAGTCTGCAAAAATCTTTGTTTCCCCTCCGATTTTTGACATCGGATTGTACAGCGAAGTTGCAGGTCGTGCGTAGCCTTGATAAGCACTTTTTGCAAGTGTGCCACGGTCAACCGCAAGTGAAATCGCACGGCGAATGTCTGCATTTGATGTGATGCCCATTGAGTTGCGAAGCCCCAAGAACACCATATTGTTCAGGTTAACCTGCTTTTTGTTGCATTTGAGCCTTGCGACCGTGTCGTTGCTGGCATCACGGTATGCGTAACTGATGTTGCCTATGTTCATAGCGTTGTTGATTGACTCTGCCGACGGAACATTGACAAGCTGAATTTTTGTAAATCTCGGATTGAAATTTTCTTTGTATTCCTTGTTTTGCTCAACATATACCTTGCCGTTTTCTTCAAGGAATTTGTATCGTCCGCTGCCAAGCGGATATTTTGATTTTGACGAATTTTTTACAACATAAAATGTCAAAAGCTGATGTGCATACGGGTTTGCATATGACAGCTTGAATTTTACCACCGTGTCGCTCACAACCGATGCGGAATATATCGGCTTCAGGCTGTTTTTCCACCTCGGTGAAGTTTGAGCCTCGTGGAATGAACTGACAACATTGCTTGCCGTAAGAGGTGACCCGTCCGAAAACTTGAGTCCGCTGACTATGGTGATTGACAGCGTGTGCGAATCCTCATAGGTGTATGAACTTGCAATTTCCGGAACTGCCTCAAACGATTCGTCTATTCTGAACAGCGGTTCGTACACAAGGTCGTTCGCTGTTTGATTGTTTAGTGTGTCCGCCTCAAACGGATTGAGCGAATCCGACTGGCTGTAGCTGATTTTGAAATTGTCTGTGTCCTCGGTTACCTTTGCCGTGGTTTGCAAAACAAGTTCGTGCTTTTGCTCCGGCACATTGCTTTTACAGCCTGTGAACAAGACGGTGATTATGGCAATTACACACAGAATTGCCACTGCCTTTTTGGTCATTTTCTGAACCTTTCTATATGAGTGGTTTTGCCGGTTGCTTCGTCTATTTCAATCATAATACCCTCCAAGGTGCACGGACCGTCAGGGTTTGTAAATCTAACCGGCAAATTTGTTTTCATTTTTTGTATTGCAACTTCGGGAGTGACGCCCAAAACGGAATAATACGGACCCGTCATGCCAATGTCGGTGATGTAGCCCGTGCCGTTTGGCAAAATCTGCTCATCGGCTGTTTGAGTGTGGGTGTGAGTGCCAAAGACAGCGGAAACCTTGCCGTCAAGGTAAAATCCCATACCTTTTTTTTCTCCCGTTGCCTCTGCGTGAAAGTCGATTATGATAATGTTTGCACCGTCATCCTTGACCTTTTTGATTTCGTCATCAATGCTGTCGAACGGATTGATGATGTTGTCAAGATAAACAGCACCTTGCAAATTGATGATTGCCACTCGGTTTTTGCCCTTATCGAGAATAACCGAGCCGTTGCCCGGTGCAGAGGAATGGTAGTTGCACGGACGGATGATGAACTCGTTTTCGTCAAGAAAATCCGCAATTTCAGGTCTGCGAAGCGAATGATTGCCGAGGGTGATAACATCTGCACCGCTTGTAAAAATATGCTGTGCACTTTTTGGTGTTATGCCGTTGCCGACTGCACTGTTTTCGCCGTTTACAATAACAAAATCTGCCTGATACTCTCTTTTTAGCTTTGGCAAATTGTCACGCAAATAATCACAGCCTTGATTTGACACAACATCACCGATGGCTAATATCTTCACCTTTTCACCGCCCATTACCATATAATCGATTTTATTATATATTATATTATTCTAAAAAACAATATATAATTTGTAAATAAATTAGGCTCCCCTTTATAACATTAGAAGGGGAGCCGTGATTGATTGTTATTGTTTTATATGTTCGTTGAGGTGCTTCTTGAACGCCTCCAAGGTTTTGTCGGAGATGACATGTTCCATTTTGCAAGCGTCCTGTGCAGCCGTTTGTTCGTCAACACCGAGCAAAACAAGTGCTTTGGTGAGGATTATGTGACGCTCGTAGATTTTCATTGCAAGGTCAGTACCTGCATCCGTAAGTTCAAGATAGCCTTTTTCGTCAACGGTCAAATATCCGTCACGCTTGAGAATGCTCACACCTCTGCTCACGCTTGGCTTTGAAAATCCCATTTCCTCCGCCACATCAATGGAACGAACATTCTTCTGTTTTTGATACAAAACATATATTGTTTCAAGATACATTTCGCCTGATTCGTGCAATTTTTACACCCCTTTTTTCTGAAATTTACTTGATTTTTTTAACTTCTTCAAATGCCTTGACAATATCCTCATCCGGAGCTTTTGTGCAAAGTGAAACAATCACATTCACTGCAAGACCTGTAAGGAATGCCGGCAAGAGTTCGTAAATGTTGAAAATCGGTGAAAGTCCTGCAATGACAAATTTCCAAAGGAATACCATTGCACCGCCGGCAAAGATACCTGCGATTGCACCGTATTTGTTTGAACGCTTCCAGAAAAGTGAAAGAAGAACAACAGGACCAAACGCAGCGCCGAAACCTGCCCAAGCAAACGAAACAATGCCGAATACAGAGCTGTTTGAATCCCAAGCGATTACAACGCCGATAACGGAAATGATGACAAGAGTAAGTCTTGCAACAATCATTTTTGCGGTTTCCGAAAGGTCAAGCTTGAAAAGACCGCCGAGGAGATTTTCGCTTGCCGATGACGAAGCAGCCAAAAGCTGGCTGTCCGAAGTTGACATTGTTGAAGCAAGGATGCCTGCAAGGATAACGCCTGCGATAAGAGCCGGAACAATGCCCTCTTGGCTCAATGCGTTTGAAATTTGGATGATGATTGTTTCGCTGTCCTTGAAGTGCTCGATTGCACCGTTTGCAACCATTCCTCTGCCGACAATGCCGATTGCGATTGCGATGAACATTGAAATTACAACCCAAACAGAAGCAACACGGCGGGAAATTTTGATTTTGTTAGGATTTTCGATAGCCATAAATCTGAGGAGAATGTGAGGCATACCGAAGTAGCCAAGTCCCCAAGCAAGGGTTGAAACAACGCTGATTGCACTGAATGCCGTTGAAGTGTTGCCCTCATCGTGGTGCACGGCGAACAGGTCGAGATAGCCGTTGAGCTGATGGGCGTTGTTCATAACAGCGTCAATACCGCCTGCCTTTGAAACACCGAAAATAAGCACGATAACAAGTGCAACCGTCATAACAATTGATTGAACAAGGTCGGTTACGGAAGCAGCATTAAATCCGCCGAGTGAAGTGTAGCCGACAATGATGATTGCCGACACAACCATTGCAATGTGATAGTCGATTCCAAACAATGTGCCAAAGAGTTTGCCGCAAGCGCTGAAGCCCGAAGCTGTGTAAGGAACGAAGAAAATGATGATAATTAACGCTGCAAGAGCCATAAGAATTTTTTTGTCGTCCTTGTATCTCAATGAAAAATAGTCAGGAATTGTGATTGCACCGATGTGTGCGGAATAGTTACGAAGTTTTTTTGCAACGATGAGCCAGTTGAGATAAGTGCCGACTGCAAGACCGATAACAGTCCAGCCAACCTCTGCACAACCCGAAAGATATGCAAGTCCCGGCAAGCCCATAAGCAAGTAACTGCTCATATCCGATGCCTCGGCGCTCATTGCAGTAACGATAGGACCGAGTTTTCTTCCGCCGAGATAAAAGTCGCCTACATTTTTTGTCTTTTTTGCATACACAATGCCTATCAACAGTACGCTTAATAAATATACTACGATAGAAATCATTATACACACTTGTGCTGATGTCATAAATACTGTCCTCCATTTATATGATTTAAAAATATACCATAAAATTATACCATAAATAGTATAATAATGCAAACATTTTGAACATTGAAAAATCATTTTGTATGTGATATTATCATATTCAGTAAAGATAATTGTCAAAGAAGGCGTAAAAATGAACAACAATCCAATAGGATTTTTAGATTCGGGAATAGGCGGAGTAACCGTTTTGAGAGAAGCAGTCAAGCTCCTGCCAAACGAAAATTATTTCTTTTTCAGCGACTCGGCACACAATCCGTACGGCGACAAAACAGACGAGGAAATCATTGCAAGATGTGACGAAATCGTGAGCCTGATGCTCCAAAAAAACTGCAAGGCGGTTGTCCTTGCGTGCAACACCGCTTCGGCAAAGGCGGGGAGTTTTTTGAGAGAAAAATACAGCCTGCCGATTATTGCAATTGAGCCTGCCTACAAAATGGTGCACGATATTAATCCTGACGGTGCAACCCTTGTTATGGCAACAAAGGGCACTATCGAAAGCGAAAAATTCCACAGACTTTTTTATAAATATTACAATGAGAATACTGCGCTTATGCCGTGTGTAGGTCTTGCGGATATTATCGAACAGGGCGACAAGGAAAAAATCAAAGCATATCTGAAAGAAGCACTTTCGGACTATGTCGGACTGATTGACAATGTGGTGCTCGGTTGCACCCATTATCCGCTGATAAAAGACGAAATCAGCGCTGTTTTGGGTGATGTAAAATTCTTTGACGGCTCTGTGGGAGTGTCGAAGCAACTAAAAAGAGTGCTTGCAAAAGACGACCTTTTGTCATCATCACAAGCACCCGCAAGCATTGAATTTTTTGACAGTTCAACGGACGAAACCACCCGAATTGCAAAGCAAAAAAGATTCTTTGAATTTTTAAAATAAATTATTGTTTTATTTTTACCGTAGGAGCGAACTGTGTTCGCCTCTTTTTTATGAGGAACTTTAATAGCCTACATTAATTATATAAACGAATGTTCAATCACCATCACGAGTTCGAGTGACGGGTCTTTTTCTTTAAAGCGTTTTGTGAGGTCGGCGCTGATTTTTGCTTTTTCGCTGTCGTCACAAAACGGGATAATCAAATCAAAAATAAGGTTTGTGTGCGTTTCGCCCTTTACAACTCTGAAATCGTGGAAGGTGAAATCACTGTCGTAATCTTCAATAATCTCTTTTGCAAGAGCCTTGTAGCGGTCAACCTCTTTGTCGTCAACAACAATCGGGTCCATATGTATGCACATAATTATGCTGAGTTCCTTGTTGATTTTTGATTCAACATTGTCGATGATATCGTGGAGCTTCATCACGTCAATGTTTGACGGCACTTCTGCGTGAGCGCTTGCAATAATTCTGCCCGGTCCGTAGTCGTGAACAATCAAATCGTGCACGCCGAGGATGTATTCGGGTTCAAGCATAATGCGTTCGATATTGTCAACAAGTTCTTTTTTTGGCGGTTGACCGAGAAGCGGAGAAATAATTTCCTTTGCAATGTCGATACCGCCCAAAAGGATGATGACCGCAACACACAAACCGATTGCACCGTCTATCCATGCAATCTTGAAAATGTGGGTTATGCAAAGTGCAAGGATGGTTGCACCGGTTGAAATACAGTCGTTGAGGCTGTCTTGACGAACTGCCTTTAGGTTGATGTTGTCGGTGTGCTTGTAAAGTCGGTTGTTGAAATATGCCATCCACAACTTAACAAGGATTGATGCACCGAGAATAATAATGTATACAAAGCTGAAATTCAGTTCTTCGGGATTGATGATTTTTTGCACAGAGCTTTTTGCAAGTTCAAATCCCATAATGAGAATAAGTGCCGACACGGCAAGAGCTGAAATATATTCCATTCTGCCGTGACCAAAAGGGTGTTCCTTGTCCACAGGTTTTTTTGAAAGCCTTGCACCAACGATTGTGACGCCGTTTGACGCAACATCCGAAAGGTTGTTGAGAGCGTCAGCCGTGATTGAGATAGAGCCTGACAACTTGCCGACTGCAAATTTGAAAACCGCAAGCAAAATGTTGCAAATAATGCCTACTCCGCCACTCATAACCGCAAAGGCTTCTCTGTCAAATTTTTTCTTTTCACCGAAATTAATTAAAAATCGAGTCAACATATTCACCTCGTTATATAATATTTTTTTATTATACCAATTATTACAGGCATTTTCAACAGATATATACAATCTCGGCACACATTTAGGCGGTCAAAAGTGAACTTATTATAAAATAACTATTAATAATTGCTAAAAAGGTAGATTTTTATTTGTTAATTAGTTATAATACCGATACATCGAAGAATTAAGGAGATATGCTATGAACACACCAAAAGCACCATGGCTCAAATATTTCGGAGATATGCCGGCTCATCTTGATTATCCGACAGGCTCAATGTATGAAGCAGTAAAAGAGTCTGCCAAAACAAAAAAGAAGATGAACAGCGTTGCGTATGAGTTCCAAGGCAAAAAGACTAACTACAAGCAATTTTTTAACAAGATTGAAACTCTCGGCAAGGCTTACAAAAGCATCGGTATCAACGAGGGCGATATGGTGACAGTTTGTATGCCGAACACTCCGCAGGGCGTTGACACATTCTACGCTCTTAACCGAATCGGTGCTGTTCCGGCAATGATTCACCCACTTTCAGCAGTAGGCGAAATCGCATTTTACATCAACACAACTCAAAGCAAGGCTGTTTTGGTTCTTGATTTGTTTTACGAAAAAGTGCTTGAAGCACTCAAGCAAGTCAACTATCCTGTTAAGGTGGTTGTTGCTCACATCAAGGACGAACTTCCGTTCCCGCTCAATATGCTTTATCCGCTTACAGTAAAGGATAAGCCTGCTCCGCTTCCAAAGGACAACAAGGATGTAATCGACTGGCCTGATTTCATTTCAGGTGGCAAAAAGGTTACTCTTACAAACGAACTCCCAAAGGCAGAGGACACAGCCGTTATTCTTTTCTCGGGTGGCACAACAGGCACATCAAAGGGTATTCAGCTCACAAATATGAATATGAACGCACTCGCAGCACAGGTTGCGGCAAACGCAGGCTTCACAATGGAGGGACTTCGTATGTTCTCCGTTATGCCTTTGTTCCACGGCTTCGGCTTGGGTGTCGGCATCCACACTGCACTTATGGCAAGCGGAACTTGTATCATCATTCCGCAGTTCACAATCAAGACCTATGCACGAGATGTAAAGAAGTATAAGCCGAATGTTATCGTTGGTGTTCCGACACTTTACGAGGCACTTCTTCGCAGTGACGGCTTCAATTACGACCTTTCATTCCTCCGTGGTATGTTTTGCGGCGGCGACTCACTTTCTGTTGAGCTTAAGAAAAAGGTTGACAAGTTCCTCAAGGAGCACAACGCAACAATTCAGGTCAGAGAGGGTTATGGCACAACAGAGTGCGTAACAGCTTCTTGCCTTACTCCGTATGATATGTACCGTGAGGGCAGTATCGGTATTCCTCTTTCCGATACATATTATACTATCGTAAATCCAAACAACGACACCGAAATTCCATACGGCGAAGAGGGCGAAATCTGCATTTGCGGTCCGACAGTTATGAAGGGTTATCTCAACAACGCAGAGGAAACCGCTTCAACTCTCCGCAGACACGCAGACGGCAACTTGTGGCTCCACACAGGTGACCTCGGCTATATGGACGAGGACGGATTTGTATATTACAAGCAGAGAATGAAGCGACTCATCATCGTTTCGGGCATCAATGTTTATCCGTCACAGGTTGAAAATGCAATTGATGCACATCCCGATGTTCTTCTTTCTTGCGCTGTCGGTATTCCTGACCCATACAAAATGCATGTTGTAAAGGCATTTGTTGTTCTCCGTCAGGGTGTTGAACCATCAGATAAGATTAAGGAAGAAATCATCGAAAACTGCAAAAAGAATGTTTCTCGCTACGGCGTTCCGAGAGAAATCGAGTTCCGTACCGAACTTCCGAAAACTTTGGTCGGCAAGGTTGCATACCGTGTTCTTGAGGAAGAAGAAGCCGCAAAGTACGAAGAAAAGAAAAAAGCAGAAGCTGAAGAAAATAAGCAATAAACATAGTAAGACTGTCGAGAAAAGTTCTGAATTTCGTTTTCTTGCGAACTTTGCTGTACATTGGTACCGCTTGTTCGCAAAAAACGGAAAACGCCAAAAATGCTGTAAGTTCGATACTTACAGCATTTTTAAAACCCCACCGTCAACACTTCGTGTTGCCACCTCCCCTTGCTTCAAGGGAAGGCATAAATCGGTTGATTATATTTGGCGTGTTTCAGGGGCTTTATCGGCAGTCTTTTTGTATTTTGCACAAAAATCAATAGAGAAATATAGAAATAACGATAATTGTTTTTTGTATGATTATATGATAATGTATAATTAAACAGAATATAAAAATAGAAGGAGGGCTTATATGAAATACGAAATCAAGGGCGGTAATTTTCCTGCAGTAGTTTGCCAGCTCAATTCGGGCGAAACAATGATAACCGAAGGTGGCGGAATGAGTTGGATGTCGCCAAATATGAAAATGGATACCGTTGGTGGCGGACTTGGTAAGGTCTTTGGCAGAATGTTCTCGGGCGAAAGACTGTTCCAAAACAAGTACACGGCTGTTGGCGGATGCGGAGAAATTGCATTTGCAAGTAGCTTCCCGGGTGACATTGTGGCATTGGAAATTTCACCAAACAACGAATATGTTGTGCAAAAATGTGCATTTCTTGCTTCAACCGAAGGTGTTGACTTGTCAATTTTCTTCCAAAAGAAGTTGAGTTCGGGCTTTTTCGGCGGAGAAGGATTCATTATGCAAAAGCTCTCGGGCAACGGCATTGCTTTTGTCGAAATTGACGGCGCAGCTGTTGAGTATGAGCTTGCACCGGGTCAGCAGATTGTTGTTGACACAGGTCATGTGGTGATGATGTCAGCTTCGTGCACAATGGAAATTCAGACCATCAAGGGTGCAAAGAATATTATTTTTGGCGGAGAGGGATTGTTCAACACAGTTGTGACAGGTCCGGGCAAAGTTATTCTTCAAACAATGCCGACCATCAAACTCGCAGAGGCTCTTATTCCGTATCTTCCGACCCAATCATCAAACTGATTCATAAAAATTCAGGCTATGACGCAGAACAAATCGTTTTGCACCATAGCCTTTTTTGTTACCCAAACACAACATCCAAAATCATCATCACGCAAAAGCCGATTGCAAAGGAGAAGGTTGAAAGATTGTTGTGCGTGCCGATGCTTGCTTCGGGGATGAGTTCATCCACCACAACATAAATCATTGCGCCTGCCGCAAAAGCCAAAAGATAAGGCATTGCAGGTGAAATTATGCTGAACATCAAAAGGGTCAGCACCGCAAAAATCGGCTCGACAGCACCGCTCAAAGTTCCAATCAAAAAGGCTTTTCCTCTGCTTTTGCCCTGTGCAAGTTCCGGCAAACTGACTATTGCGCCCTCGGGAAAATTTTGAATTGCTATGCCGATTGACAAAGCCATTGCGTCTGCCAAAGTCACATTACATTCGGGCGACAACATGCCCGCAAAAACTATGCCGACCGCCATTCCCTCCGGGATATTATGCACGGTTACGGCAAGGACTAATTTTGCCGTTTTGGACAGATTAATCCTTGGCAAAACAGCATCAACCGCAGGCAAAAGACCCACTCCAAGCATAAGCCCCATCGTTGCAGGCAAAAACGACAGTTTGCCCAAATTTTCGCTCTGCTCTATGGCAGGGATGAGCAACGACCACACGGAAGCCGCCACCATAACTCCTGCCGAAAATCCCAAAAGCGGTTTTTGGAGCGACGGCTTCATTTGTTGCCTGAACAAAAGTACACACGCCGCACCAAGCGTTGTTCCCAAAAATGGGATAAGTATCCCTAAAAATGTCATAGTATCACCTATTTATACTATGAACAACCCCAAATTAAGTGAAAACACTTCTGCCGATATTGCAGTCAAAGCCGTCAGCCCGCAAATTGAGCAAAAAATTGTGCCCACACCCTTTTTTGTTCATAAAAATCCCTCCAGCCTTTTTTTAAATTATATTATAACCGCAAAAGCCGTTGCAAGATTCTTCAAATTATTTTATTATTACAAAAACGAGTTTTTAGCTAAAAATATAACAGCGTGTTATATGAGATTTAACAGTTTGTTTTATTTTTGTTCATTGTTAGTAGATTTTTTTGCGATATTATTAAATTTGGGATACATCATCAAATTTTTGGATTTTGTTTAGGATGAAGAGTTTCAAATAAAATCTCGAGAACTTATTGGATATACTTGATATAAAATCGAAACAGAGCAATGAAATGAAAGGAAAATAAAATGACCAATTTAGAAAATTATATGAAGCAACAGTCTGTTCTCTGCGAGCAGAACGACAGCATTAACAAAAATTTATATGCAGAATACGGCGTTAAGCGTGGACTACGTGACGAAAACGGACAAGGCGTTTTGACCGGACTTACAAACATTTCAAACATCAAGGCTTTTGACTACCACGATGGGGAAAAATACCCGTGTGACGGCGTGTTGTCTTATCGTGGATACAACATTGAAGATTTGGTTGCAGGAAGCAAGGGCAAACGATTTGTCTTTGAGGAAGGCGCATATCTTCTTTTATTCGGTGAGTTGCCGAGCGAAGCACAGCTAAAGGAATTTCAGGATCATTTATCCGAGTGTATGGAACTTCCTACCTACTTTGTAAGAGATGTTATTATGGATTCGCCGACATCGGATATTATGGGCTCAATGACAAGAAGTATTCTCACTTTAGGCTCTTATGACAAGCAAAAAGAATTGCTTGAAATTCCAAATGTTTTGAAACAAAGTATGCAGTTGATTGCAACATTTCCTATGCTTGCCGTTTACGCATACCACGCATATAATCACTACGAAAAGAACGAAAGTATGTACATCCACAGACCTGAAAAGAACCTGTCGTTGGCAGAGAACTTTTTGCGTATGCTTCGACCTGATTTGCAGTTCACAGAGCTTGAAGCGAGAGTTTTGGATGTTGCGTTGCTGTTGCATATGGAGCACGGCGGAGGTAACAATTCAACTTTCACAACAAGAGTTGTAACATCATCGGGCTCGGATACATATTCTGTAATTTCTGCCGCTATGTCATCATTAAAGGGCAAAAAGCACGGCGGTGCAAATCTTATGGTAATGAATATGATGGATGACATCAGAGCGCATGTCAATGATTACGCAGACGAGGAAGAAATCGCAGCATATTTGAGCAAAATTCTCAACAAGGAAGCGTTCGACAAAAAGGGGCTTATCTACGGAATGGGTCACGCTGTTTATTCAATTTCCGACCCGAGAGAAAGGGTGTTCAAGGGATTTGTTGAACAGCTTGCAAACGAAAAAGGCCGTGGCGATGATATGCTTCTTTACAACAATGTTGAAAAGATTGCACCGATTTTGATTGCCGAACAACGCAAAATATTTAAGGGTGTCAGCCCTAACATCGACTTTTACAGCGGTTTTGTTTATGATATGCTCAACATTCCGAGAGAGCTGTACACTCCGCTTTTTGCAATTGCAAGAATTGTCGGCTGGAGCACTCACCGTTTGGAAGAATTGATAACCACAGACAAAATCATCCGTCCTGCCTACAAGAGCTTGATGGAGCCAAAGAATTATATCGCAAGAGAGGAACGATAATATGGGAATTACTAATAATGCGGAGGAATTTTTGCTCAGGATACTCAATTTTGAGATTGTTTTTGAGTTTGCGGAAAAAACAGACTATCTGTTCCTCTACAAAATCAAGGAGTGCATCAAGCAATCGGAATGTCCGGAGGGTGCATATCTTTCCGAAGTGGCAAATTATATGGATTTGTCTATGCCTGCAACATCAAAAATGATAACCAACCTTGAAAAAAAAGGCTACATCATTTGGAAGCTGGACGAGAAAAAAGAGCAGACCTACATTGCTTTGACAAGCAAAGCAATTGAATTGACAAATTGCGAAAAAAACAAAATCATTTCTATTTATGACAAGGTGGTGTCCGAAATCGACCCTGACGATTTGGAAACCACACGAAACACGCTTGAAAAAATCAGGCAGGTTATGGAAGAAACGAAATAAACAAAATGCTGTAAGTATTAAACTTACAGCATTTATTTTTAGTTATACGACATTTAAAGATTAGGCATATTTTTTCTGTTCAAAACTATGCTATAAAACGACAAAATTGACAGAACAGTTTTTTCTCACAGAATGTGCTTGCCCTTGCTTTTGCAGTAATTGTTCACTCTATTCATAAAATAGCATTGAAACTCATCCTCGTGCTTCGGCTTGTCCTTGATTGGTAAGGTACTTCTTCGCCGTACTAAAAAAGGATTTGTTTCAGCGTTTTAGTTTCGCTTATTTCCGCAAATTTCGGTGTCGGAATAAGTTTTAACATAATGTATATCCTTTTATTTATTGGAGTTTATTATACAATTATTTTTAATTTTTGGTAACTGTCAAACGCCCATTGATTGTTGCAGAATTATGTGCTATATTTGTTATGTAGAGCATAGAATTTTGATGTTGCTCAATGAATGATTTTTATTTATAGGAGGAAAAATTATGTACATTGCGTCAAAGGATAGATATTCGGCTATGGAATATAATCGTTGCGGAAGAAGTGGCTTGATGCTTCCGAAAGTATCGCTCGGATTGTGGCATAATTTTGGTGACACGGCTAATTTTGAAAATATGAAATCACTGTGCTTCACGGCTTTTGACAACGGAATCACTCATTTTGATTTGGCAAACAACTACGGTCCACAGCCTGGAAGTGCGGAGAAAAACTTCGGCAGAATTATGAAAGAGAACCTGCGCCCTTATCGTGATGAAATGATAATTTCAACAAAGGCGGGCTATCTTATGTGGGACGGTCCTTACGGTGACTGGGGCAGTCGCAAGTATCTCCTTGCAAGCCTTGACCAAAGTTTACATCGTATGGGACTTGACTATGTTGACATTTTCTATCATCACAGAATGGACCCCGACACACCGCTTGAGGAAACTATGGGTGCGCTTGCAACAGCAGTCAACAGCGGTAAAGCGCTTTATGTCGGACTTTCAAACTATGACGGAAAGACGCTGAAAAAGGCAACTTCGATTTTGAAAGATTTGAATTGCCCGTTTGTAATCAATCAAAACCGTTATTCGATTTTTGACAGAACGGTAGAAAACAACGGCTTAAAAGAAGCAGTTAGCAAGCTACACAAAGGCTTGATTACATTCAGTCCGCTTGCACAAGGTCAGCTCACCGACCGTTATTTGAACGGAATCCCGGAGGACAGCCGAATCAGAACAGATGGCAGATACCTCAAGGAGAGCACTCTTGACGAGCACAGAATGGAACAAATCCGTCAACTCAACGATTTGGCAAAACAGCGTGGAGAAAAACTTGCCGATATGGCACTCGCTTGGTTGCTTCAAAAAGAGGAAGTCACCGGCGTTTTAATCGGTGCATCAAAGCCACAACAAATCCTCGACAACATCAAGGCAACCGATTCCGCACCGTTCACCAAGGAAGAACTGCAACTCATCGACAACATTTCATTAGGTTGATATAAAACAGTCAAAACCCCTAAAGGGAAACTGAAAACTTTGCCGACTGCATTCTTTTTCAGACTATCCCTCAAGGGGTTATTTTTGTTCATTTCACTTTCTTTACTAATCGCTTTATTGCCATTTCAATTTTCCACCTCTGTTTTATCATTTTTTTGTCTCATTGAACAACAAAAAGGCTCGATTTCTCGAGCCTTTTTCGACAATATAGATTATTGTTACAAACTATATATTTCCTATTTGTCCATATGGTATCAAACGAAAATTATTCGTGTTTTGCGGCGAATTCTTTTAATAATTTCATTGCAATGACATCATGCTTTTTCGAAAACATATGCCCTCCGCCATCTATAAAATGCAGTTGCACCCGTTTGGACTCTTGCATTCCGATGGGCATCGTACTTTTATATGTTTCTGCCGCACGGTTGGCATAAGAAACATCTACGATTTTATCCTTTGTGCCATGCACGATGCACACCCTGCCGGCGTAGTTCTTAATTTCTGCAAAGGCATCCATTTGCATGACATCCATTGCATAGCAACGCCCCAATTTCATCAGTCCGCAGCGGAAAGTATCGGGAACATTTTGCGGGTCAAATTTTACTATCATCATTTTTCCGGCTCTGGCGTCATCAGGGATACACAATGCCGGATAAAACAGGACAAGTTTTTCTATCGGAAAGTTGTTTTTTGCTGCCACCAAAGCAGACACAAAACCGCCCTGACTGCATCCCATCAATAAAATTTTTTCAGAATCTGTATAGGAAAGATTTCTAACATATTCAATGACCGCTTCCAGATCTTTGGTTTCTGTCAGAACAGACATCTCTGTAGTTTTTCCGTCACTTTTTCCACACATAACAGAACCGCCGCAAAAATCAAATGTAAATGCGGCATATCCCATTTCCGCCAAAAAAGCCGCATAATGTTTCACACTGTCTTGCCATGCCATAAATCCGTGACATACGATTGCAATTGGAAGATGATCTCCTTTTGGACGGTAGATTGTTCCACGAATCGTCAATCCATCTCTTTTGCATTCAAAGGTGCTTTCTGTAATTCCATCTGACAAAACAGGTTTCTTAAAAATCATAATTTTTCTCCAAATTCAGTGGTATTTTGTTTTTGTTACATCGGCTATATTTTTAACACTGATTTTGTGTAAATGTTTTAGCCGATAGCTATTTTGCTTGTTATAATCATAAGCACGGAAAACACAAAGGAGCATTCTTTCATGATCGACATATTGTTCTTTGGTTTACTGTTAACTCACACTGTCATAATATAATAATGCCATTACTTTGTCAAGAACCGGAATCATACCTTGTGCTTGAAGTTCCTAAGCCTTTTTAACAACGGCTTCTTTGGTAGGGTAGAGGCAAGAACATCATCAAAGCGTTTAAGTACGATCATAGTCAAAATAACTTTTTCTTTGGGGATTTCCAGAACATACTCTTGCATTTTTGATGGATAAACAATATAAAAGGAGAAAACAAGAAAGGCACCGTGAAAAATCACGGTGCCAAAAGAATTGTTATTCTTTTTAATGTAAGACTATGAATTAATCATCACACCAACCATAACAAAACCATTCTAAATCAGCGACATTGTCAATATAGTCTTTGTTGTGCTTTTTAAACTTTGCTATATTTGCCTGATTTGCTTTGTAGGCTTTGTTGTTTGGATTGTGTTGGTTAGCATAATCATCCAACTGCTTTTGTGTATGCGTTTTCGATGATACACCTTTTTTCTTATTTGCCATAGTCTGCTCCTTTCTCCGTAGAACGAAGTGAAAACACACAACATAATAATGCATTAGAATAACCGCTCACCGAGAAGCTTTTTTAAGTCCTTTGGGGTAATTAATACGAACAATAAATAATAAACACCATTCAATGCAACTATTACTATCTACGGTTGTCGGAGTAATTATCAAAAAAGTATGTTCGCTGATCTCTTGATAATTAACATACTCAATATATCACAAAACTCTAAAAATATCAATATCATAAACACAAGCAAAAGTAGGGGAAATAAAGAAAAAAGAGCTGAAATTTCAGCTCTTTTTTGTGGCAGAGGTATTTTACTTCTAAATATTTTAGACACGCAAATACACACTCATTTCCGTTTCTCCCCTATTTCCCCACGAATTATAAGGGATTAATGTAATCTTACATTTTTTTAAAGGAACCGGCTTATATTCGTCGTACAAGCTTTCATCCGGTTGTTCAACAAAACCGTCTGCAATTATTGTGCCGTTTTCATTAAACACAAAATCACCATTTGGATTAATTTTTAAAAGCTGCAAGTTTTCACAGTTATCAATACTTTCTGCACAATATACAACAGGACCTCTTGCAACAGCAACCTTACCTATATTAGCTCTGACAAGATTTGAGCATCTAATTAATTTAACTTTTAAATCAAAAGATATTTCAACATTAGTGTTTTTATTAATACTCAAAACTGCGTAGCCGTTTATCATTTCGTAATCACAATTTATTGTGAAGTTATCACACCAAGCAGGAATTCTTAGTGCCAATTTAAACGGTTTATTAGGCTTAACATATAAAATCACATTACCGCTTGACAAATAATTTGACTGAACATCAATACAGCCGTTTGTAAATTGAGCATTTGCTCCAATATAAAGATTCACAAACAAGGTGCTGCTATTTTCACTAAAGCAATACTCTCCTATTGATGATAAAAAGCGTGCTAAATTAGGAGGACAACAAGCACAACCAAACCATTTTTGCCGCCTTGTTTTAACGTGATTTTTTCTTTCATCCTTTTTTGAAGCAACAGGCAAAACTTCAAGAGGATTAACATAGAAAAAAGATTTTCCGTCACTGCCCATAGAAGCAAGAACTGTATTGTAAAGAGCTTGTTCAAACACATCAAAATATGAAGAAATGGGATTAATTTCAAACATACGGCGTGAAAACATTGCAAGACCGATTGAAGCACATGTTTCACAATAAGCCAAATCATTCGGCAAATCATAATCAAATGAAAATGCCTCTCCAACTGCAGTTGAACCTATACCGCCTGTTATGTATAATTTTTTATTTACAATATTATTCCAAATATTTTTACAGGCGTTAAATACACAATCATCTTTTTTAACTTTTGCAATTTCAGCCATACCACGATATAAATAAACACCTCTGACAGCATGACCTACAGCTTCATTCTGCTTAACAGCAGGCATATGTGCCTGATTATATTCATAATCAATACTGTTATCTGTACGATTATAACAGCGCTCAATATCAAAATAATATGGCTTTGTGCCCCTTCTTTTTATAAATAATTCTGCCTGATTTATGTATTTTTCATTTCTTGTTATATAGTATAATTTCACCAAGGCAGACTCGGCTATTTCATGACCCGGATAACCCTGATTTTTATTATCTCCAAAATAATCACAAATTAAATCAGCAAAGCGAATGGCGGCATTTAATAATTTATTATTGCCGGTGGAATTGTAATATGCCACAGCAGCCTCTGTTAAATGTCCAAAACAATAAAGCTCATGACGGTCTTTTAAATTAGAAAATATTTTACTTCTGTCATTAATTATATAGAGAGTATCAAGATAACCGTTTTCAAGCTGTGCGCTGCAAATTAAATCTACCAAATCATCAACTTGCTTTTTTAAAGCATCATTTTTTTCGTTTACTAAAACATACGAAGCGGCTTCTATCCACTTATATGCATCTGTATCCTGAAAGCACCAACCTAAAAAAGAATTGAAACTGCATTCTGTTTCTTTATATTCCCATTTATCAACCGGAAAAACAGGAACGGGAATACCGGCTTTAAGTGATGAACATACAGAAGATGCCTTTATAAAATTTGAAATACAATAACTTTTAGGTGCATCCGGAATCAAATCGTTTAAAGCATTATACTGATATGGAATAACAACTGTTTTAATTAAATTCAAATATTCATTAAAATAATCGTCATTCACTTTAACGTTATTTAAATGCAAAGGATTTGAAAAATTGTTTATATTCATATTTACCCCTTAAACAAACAATTAACTAACTTTACTTTATCATAAAAACAGCGCATTTTCAACAACAATCAACAGATATGTTGCAATTCAATCAAAGTAGATTTATAATAATTACAGAGGTGACTTTAATGGAAATCAAAAAAGCAAAAGAAAGCGATATTGAACAAATAACAAAACTGCTTTACCAAGTACATAAAATTCATTCCGACAAAAGACCCGACCTTTTTATACCGAAAAAGAAAAAATATAATGAAAATGAACTTAAAAGCATAATTAAAAATGAAGAAAAACCGATTTTTATTGCAACAGATGAAAAAAGCGGTAATATACTTGGATATGCATTTTGCATTTTTCAAAAGCAAAACGCAGATTCAATGCAGCACATAAAAACGCTTTATATTGATGATTTATGTGTTGACGAAAATCTGCGTGGCGGCGGAATAGGTTATAAAATTTTTGAATATGTGAAAAATTATGCCAAAGAAAAACACTGCTATAATTTAACGCTTAATGTTTGGGCTTTAAATGAAAGTGCAAAAAAATTTTATGAAAAGTGCGGCTTAAAAATTCAAAAGTACACAATGGAAAACATTTTATAAAGAAAAAGCACATCGTAAACAATATACGATGTGCTTAATTTTTTTGAATGGGTCCCGATAGCCTTGTTACTCGCTTTGCTCGTAATAAGGATTCGAACCGTAAATGACGGAGTCAGAGCCGCACAATGTTTCATACAAAATGCCCATTTCAAGCACGTTTCAAGGCTCTCGTATCTCTCAAATGTCTCTGTGAATTTTGTTGTGCTTCTTAACACGAAACCAAATCAGATTATTCAATTCTATCTACTCGATATACTCATGCTTGGTTGGAGTATAGTTCTTTGGTTTATATTTCTCGTATTTTTTCTTATTGTTATCGGCTGTTAAGTCCGCATTTGTACAGTCAATAGGCTCGGTGCTATTGCAGAAAAAAAACAAAGCCCAATCCTCTCGGATTGAACTTTGTCAGCAGTCTGTGCGGTGCACATATGCACCGCTTTATTTTATATGTGATTTTTTGAATTTTTCCATTGACCTTAATGCCTGCTATCACTATAATATATATATATTATAGATAAATTTTATTCAACCATTGGAGAAAAAAATGTATAATTACAATCATTATGAAAACAAAAGGTCCGAAAAGCATTGCTTTCACATACTGCACGGACTTGCAAAATTGCTTTTCAAAATTGAAATTCGCGGAGAAGAAAACATACCCGACACGAATTTTATTCTGTCAACAAACCACACCTCGATTATAGATTTCATCTTTGTTACATATTCAAAAAAGCTCCCTCCCGTTCACTTTATGGCAAAGAGCGAGCTTTTTGACAATCCGTTTAAGAGAATGATTTTAAGCGGAATAAACTGCTTTCCCGTTGAAAGAGGAAACGGAAGATCCGAACAAGCACTTACCTATGCCGTTAACCTGTTGAAAAAGGGATTTAATCTTGCAATATTTCCCGAGGGCAAAATCAATTCTCAGCTTCCCTATTTTCCGGGAGAGGCAAAAAGCGGTATTTCAAGAATTGCCTGTGAGACAAATGCGCCTATACTCCCCTGCTCTATATACTTTTCAGGTAAGCTTATGCCGTTTAAAAGGGTTATTATATCCTACGGCAAGCCGATTACCCGTGCAGAGTTTGAAAACAATTTAAGCGAAAACAAATACGAGTATCACAAAAACAACTCTGCTTATATTTTCGACAAAACAAAAGCTTTATGGAAGGACTGTGCGGAATATGCCAAATCTGTTTGATTACATAAACGAATTCGGCAGTATCTCCTTTGATGAAGAAATGCCGAATGATGTTGACAATGTAATATTCTGCAGGCTTGTTTATCTTGATTTTTCTGCACACATCGGAAAAACGATAGAAAAAATTGCTCAGGAGCTTGAGGAAAATAAAGGCACGCTCACCAAAAAGGGCGACCGCCACACAAGAAGCACCTACAAGCTTCTTTTTGAGCTTGCAGGCTCTGAAAGATTTAAAGGCGTTAAAATCCGTAATTTTCATTTAGAAGAGGATGACGATAAAAAATTCTCCTTTTGTGCCACAATTTTCGGTCTTAATAAAAGACTTGATTTTGTTGCCTTTCGAGGTACCGATGATTCGGTCGCTTCAATGAGCGAGGATATTGCAATGTCGTGCGAATTTCCCGTAGCAAGTCAAATAAAAGCGCTTCAGTACATAAACATTCACTACATAAATTCAAAAAGAAGCCTTTATCTTGCAGGTCACTCAAAGGGTGGAAACCTTGCTCTGTTTACATTCATCTGTGCAAACGAAAGCATAAAAGAAAAAATTATACGCGTTTACAACAATGACGGTCCCGGCTTTCCCGACAGCTTTATGGATGGAGAAATACCTGTTGAGCTTCGCGACAAAATAAAGGTTTTTGTGCCGAAGGACTGTGTTGTCGGCAGGCTGCTTCATAATTTTGCGGATTATACAATTATTGAAAGTAAATCCTTTTCCATACAACAACACAATATGTTCAACTGGGAAACAGACGGCAGGGAGCTTAAACAAGCCAATGAATTTTCCATATTCTCGGACACGATAGCGCAAACGCTCAAGGGCGGTATGCTATGCCTTAACTCAAAGGAGCTTAACAGAATATATCACATCATCTGCACAATAATCGAAAGGTGCGGTATTGACAGTAAAAACGACATAAATATGGCATTTATTCAAAAGCTGATTGCGTTGCTTATCGAGGACGACAAGCTGTTTTCACCCGATTTGATTGAAAATATTATAAAATCTCTCGGAAAAGGCTTTTTGCTTTATTTGAAGCAATAACAAAAAATCAGGCAGTTTACACTGCCTACAAACCCTCGTTTCAGAAGTGATTCGAGGGTTATTTTTACGTGCACAGGGAACCGTCCCCTGTGCACTTATATATAAACCCTTCCAGAACAAAAAAGTTAAAAATCAATGGTATAAAAGGCATAAGAAAAAAGGCTGAAATCTTTGTGATTTCAGCCTTTTTGTCTTGGCAATGGTGAAAGGATTCGAACCCTTACACTACACCGCTATGTATTAAATTGACTTGAACATTAGAGGATTGTCTCTCAAATGTCTCTGTGAATTTTTTTCAAATCTTTTACCTCTAAATATTTGATTTTACTACTACGATTTACAGTGCAAATCGTATATGTCTTGCTCATTAGAACACATACAAGACATAAAATCAACAAGAGATTTATAAAAAAATAATTAGACTAAGTGATAAAATCACAGAACAAGGAACGACTACCGGATATAATAAAGCCATAAAAAGAAAACAGGAGGACTTAAATATGTCTGCTATCAGTGTTAATAAAAACAATTTCAATCAAGAGGTTTTGAACTCGGACAAGCCCGTCCTGATGGATTTCTGGGCTCCCTGGTGTGGTCCTTGCCTCATGATAGTTCCTCTGGTAGAGGAGATTGCCAAGGAGCGCTCCGATATCAAGGTTGTTAAAATTAATGTGGATGAGGAACAGGAACTGGCTATGCAGTTCGGTGTGATGAGCATACCCACTCTGGTGGTAATGAAGAACGGAAAGATTGTCAATCAAGTCACCGGTGCCAGACCTAAGGCTCAGATTCTCGCCATGCTGTAAGGAGGTGCAAAGATGGGATTCTTCGATTTCCTGAAAGGCCCTGACATCAATCAGGGTGTCAAAGAATATAACGCTACGGATAGCGCAGTCCTGCTGGATGTTCGTACCCCCGACGAATACCGGCAGGGGCATATCCCCGGCAGTAAAAATGTTCCTTTGCAGTCCATTAGCAAAGTAGCTGGAGTGATTGACAATAAATCTACCCCCATTTTTGTTCATTGTCTCAGCGGTGCAAGAAGCCGTCAGGCAGCTGTTATTTTGAAGCAGATGGGTTATAACAACGTGAAAAACATAGGCGGAATTTCCGCTTATGCAGGAAAGGTGGAACGATAATATGAAAGTTGTCATTGTAGGCAGTGTGGCAGGCGGTGCTACCGCTGCCGCCCGTATTCGCAGACTGAATGAGCAGGCAGAAATCGTAGTTTTTGAGCGCTCGGGGTATATCTCCTATGCCAACTGTGGTCTGCCATACTATATCGGTGATGTGATTACCGATCCCGAAGAACTGACCCTTCAAACACCGGAAAGCTTTTTCTCCCGGTTCCATGTAAACGTGAAGGTGCGCCATGAGGTCACGGCTATCCATCCCGAAAAAAAAGAAGTTACCGTGAAAAATCTGGAAACCGGTGAGGAGTTCGAGGAGAGCTATGACAAGCTGATTCTCTCTCCCGGAGCCAAACCTACCCAGCCCCGGCTTCCCGGTGTAGGTCTTGATAAGCTGTTTACCCTGCGCACTGTTGAAGATACCTTCTGCATCAAGGATTACATCAATGCAAACCATCCCAAATCCGCTGTACTGGCAGGTGGTGGCTTCATTGGATTGGAGCTGGCAGAAAACCTGCGAGAGCTTGAGATGGATGTCACCATTGTCCAGCGTCCAAAACAGCTTATGAATCCCTTTGATGCCGATATGGCTTCTTTCATCCATAATGAAATGCGTAAGCACGGTGTAAAGCTGGCACTTGGTCATACCGTAGAAGGGTTTGAGGAAAGGGACGGCGGCGTGGATGTACTGCTGAAAGATGAACAGCCTCTCCATGCGGATATGGTAATTCTGGCCATTGGTGTTTCTCCCGAAACCACCCTTGCAAAGGATGCCGGGTTGGAACTGGGTATTAAAGGAAGTATTGTGGTCAATGACCGAATGGAAACCTCCATTTCCGACATCTATGCCGTGGGCGATGCGGTGCAGGTGAAGCACTTCGTCACCGGGCAGGATGTTCTGATCTCTTTGGCCGGCCCTGCCAATAAACAGGGACGAATCGCTGCGGACAACATCTGTGGCGGAAACAGCCATTATACCGGCTCCCAAGGCAGCAGTGTCATCAAGATCTTTGGCATGACTGCCGCTACTACCGGCGTAAATGAGACCAACGCCAGAAAAACAGGGCTGGACGTTGATACGGTTATCCTGTCGCCCATGAGTCATGCAGGTTATTACCCCGGCGGGAAAGTTATGACAATGAAGGTGGTCTTTGAAAAGGCGACTTATCGCCTGCTGGGTGCGCAGATCGTAGGCTATGAAGGTGTGGATAAGCGCATTGATGTGCTGGCCACCGCTATCCGGGCAGGAATGAAAGCCACGCAACTGAAGGATCTGGATCTGGCCTACGCACCGTCTTATTCCTCTGCGAAAGACCCGGTAAATATGGCTGGCTTTATGGTTGAGAATATCGCAAACGTTGTTCTGAAACAATGGCATCTGGAAGATGCAGATCGTCTTCCTCGTGACGGGAGCGTAACTCTGTTGGACACCCGCACTGTGGAAGAATTCGCACACGGACACATTGACGGCTTCTTTAACATCCCGGTGGACGAGCTGCGGGAGCGGATGGGTGAGCTGGACAAGCGTAAGCCTGTCTACGTCATCTGTCAGAGCGGTCTGCGCAGCTACATTGCCTGTCGTATCCTGGCCGGAAACGGATTTGACTGCTATAACTTCTCCGGCGGCTTCCGGTTCTATGATGCTGTGACCAATGATCGCTGTCTAATTGAATCGGCTACTGCCTGCGGAATGGACAAATAAACAACCGCCGCATCTCTCCAACAATTTTGGTAGAGATGCGGCGGATTTTCATCCTCTGACTGCAGCAAACATTTCAAACATCTGAATCACACTTTACCCCAAAAAGAAATCACTGACCAGCATCACGCAAAATCCGACCAGGAGCGCATAGGTTGCTCCGGTCTCGCTGCCGTGGGAATGGGTTTCGGGAATCATTTCATCGCTGACGACATAGAGCATGGTTCCTCCCGCAAAGGCCAGAGCAAAGGGGAGAATGGCCGAAGCAATGCTTACGGCCCAATATCCCAGAAACGTACCGACGACTTCGATCAGCCCGGTCACCATGGCGCAGACAAAGGTTTTTGCCGGGGATACGCCTGCTGCCAGCATGGGTGCAATGATCACCATGCCTTCAGGGATGTTCTGCAGGGCGATACCGCCGGCGATCATCATCGCCTGCGCCGTGTCTTCACTTCCAAAGCTGACACCGGCGGCAATCCCCTCCGGCAGATTATGGATCGCGATGGCTGTGACAAACAGCAATACCTTGTCAAGGTTGGTGCTGCGGTGTGTTTCCGTATCGGTTCCCACCAGCCTATGCAGGTGGGGAACCAGCTTATCAATGAGATTCAGGCACAACGCCCCGGTAAAGATCCCGATGATGGAAACGAGGATCCCATGGGTTCCGCCATAATTGAGAGATGGCAGAATCAGTCCCAGTACAGCCGCAGACAGCATAACACCTGCCGCAAAGGACAGCACTATGTCGGAGAATTTGTGGGAGATATTACGAAAGACAAAGCCAATAAGACTTCCAAAAATGGTCGCGCCCCCCACGCCGAGGGCGGTGAGTAATACGATTTTCATAATCAACGATACAGGTCTTCTATGTATCAGAAAGTTCCTGCAATCTCCTTTCTTCACAAATCTCCACGGTGCCCCGCGCCAGCTTCACCATACCCTCGTTCTGGAAATAGCGAAGCATTCGGGTAACTACCTCACGGGCGGTGCCCATGTGTCTCGCAATGGTTTCATGGGTAATCTTGAGAATATTTGTTTCCTCTAAGCTGCATTCCTCCAGCAGAAATTTTGCCAGCCTTTTATCAAAGCTTTTCCACATAATCTGCTCCATGAGCCACATAACCTCAGAAAAACGGGTAGCCATAATTTCGTTGGTAAAATTAGCTACCACAGCAGACTCTTTCATAATACGCTGATAAGTGTCAGCAGAAATAACCCACATCGTGGTATCCTTCTGCGCCTCAATGGTGATCTCAAACTGAATGCTGTTCATCATACAGGAGGCGGAAAACAGGCAAATATCCCGATCAAACAAACGATAGAGGGTAATCTCCCGTCCTTCATCGGAAAGAATATAGGCACGAAGCTGTCCGCTTCTTACCAGCAGAAGACCGGTACACTCCACAGTTCCGTTATGAATCACAGTCCCTTTGTCCACTTTTCGTAAAACTGCATTTTGCTCCAAAATCTGCTGCTGGGTCGGTGTCAGCTTGTTCCAAATTGGAAAATAGGACGAAAAATCCATGGGTACACCTCCTTGAATATACATAGTATAAAATAATCTATGGCATATGTCAACAATTCCGTTGACATATAGGAAAAGGAGATAATAGTGTAAAAAATAAGAATAAATCTAATTCAAAATTCCTAATACCATTTTCAAAAGGATTTTTATGGTAAAAATAGGAATAATTCCTACCCGACTTTTGCGTTATAGACAAACAAAAAAGAACTGAAAATCAGCTCTTTTTTAGTGGAGCGAAGCAAGGACTATAACACATACAAACAGAGTCCGGTGTGCTAGCGTGACACTACACCGCTATGTATTAAATTGATTTGAACATTAGAGGTTTGTCTCTCAAATGTCTCTGTGAATTTTTTTGAACACTTAGATTAATGAGTAAAAATATTAGGCTACCGCTGATAAAATTACTTTACAAAAAGAATATAAAAGCATAGTTATTCTTTGTCAACATTGTTTTGATGGTTAAAATGTTTTTATAGTAATTAAAAATACGGCTCATATTCTACTTTATACTTGCTGTCCGGGAACATATGCTTGTGCAAATCAATAAAGTAGTCATCTGTCATACTTGCTATGTAATCTACAACAATCTGGTTTTTCTCTTCTTTTGAATAATCAATACCGTGATACTGCTTCAAAGCGTCACCTATCGGGTTAATATGATGCTTAAAGATTATTGAGTCATCATCATTCCTCTTTACATCATCAAGGAGCTTATAATAAAGTTCTTCAAACATTGGCTTGATGATTTCCTCATACTGCTGATTCATTGCATTGTTGTTATAAATGATCTCATAATTTTCTTTTTTAGCCGTACTTAAATCCTTGAATGCCTTGTCGCTGAGCATTATATAACCCTTGCCATAGCTATGCTCAATAATATCAACTGTTAAATTGTTTATTATTTTTGCATTTTCCGTGCCTATCAGCTCTGTTTTGAATTGATAATCAGGCTCAATTATCCCTGCAAGCACAGCGTCCTGTCTGTCCTTGCCTAAATAGGCAATCATATCGCATATACGAACAACACAACCCTCAAGCGTTGACGGAATAAGCCGTTTAATTGCAGGAGCGCCCTCTGTATAGCAAGCCTCAACCTCGGCATCGTATTCGTCAAATGTTTTAGTATAATTCGGTCTGTATTCCTGCTGTTCAAATTCACCATTATGACACAGTACACCGTCTAAGGTCTGCATTGTGAAATTCCTTGCAAAAATTTTGTCAAGCACTCTTGTACTGTGAACATTGTGGTTAAAATATCTGTCCGTTTCATTATGGTATAATTCGCTCAAAAATCTTTCACCTGCATGACCGAAGGGCGTATGACCTATATCGTGACCTAAAGCAATAGCCTCAATCAAATCAAGATTTAAGCCTAATACCGAGCCGATATTTCTCGCAACTCGGGATACAAGCTGAACATGCTGTGCTCTTCTCGTTATATCGTCATTGTTTTTAAAGGAAAATACCTGCGTTTTATCAGCGTACCTGTTGTAATACGGCAGGTGCATTATTTTTTCTGTGTCACGAACAAAAACAGGACGCCACAAATTAGCCTTGTCAACGCTATTGTCACGCCTTATTGCATTTTCATCCTTGAACGCATAGGTATTAACCCAATGATTTTCCCTGTCATCTTTGATTCTTTGCTGTAATTCTTCATTGATTTTGTTAAATTTCAAGGCGTCTGCCATAATCTTCAACTCCGTTTCATACTTATTCTAAAATAATAAGTAATGGAATGTCAATATCTAACCTGTTTTTTGTGTAGTTGATAATACTGAAGGCTATATTCGTGTGAACGACAGTATAAAAACGATTTTTTCAAAATGGTTTCATGCTACAAAAAAATACCATGTAGTAATGTATTATTAAACTATCATATTTGGAGGTATTACCATGAAAAACGAACCGGTAATGGAAATTGCAAATCAGCTTATGAATGATTGCGGCAATTTTGAAATTAAGAATTTAGATAACAATTGGGGCAAGGTTGATGACCTGCCGGAAATCGAGCTTTGCAGCGACTACATCAAGGTGCATATTAAAGGAGAGAAAGACCGATTCAAAAAGCATATTATTGAGACAGGCAATGAAAAGATTGATGAAATAGGCTTTCTTGAAAAAGGTAGATTTAAGCTGTTTTACACTAAAGACGAGGATTTGCAGGTGCAACGAATAACTAACAATATAATTCTCGAAGCTGTGGGTAATAGCAAAAGAGTAATGAGCCTTTCAACATATTTGTCATTTGCTGTTGGGGAATACCAAAGTACAATGATGCGAAAATTAGGCAAAGAGGATGTTGCTGATTGGTTTGACAATAAGCCGCTTTTTATCTGCGAATATTACGAAACAGATGATGTTATGGCGGTTATTCAGGAAATTGATATGAAGATAGATGCACTTGGTATAGAAGTATTATATCTGCCAAACCTTGAATACTCGCTAATTCATTGCCCTGCCGAATTACAGCTTGATATTTTAAGCTCTCTAAAAGACCTTGCATTTGATAAGCAGATTTGTATTATTGCAACATTATCGACATTTTATGAGCAAGGCGATAAAGGAGTGTTTTATACTGTGCAAAAAATTGATGAAGATGTATTTAAGTCAATTTTGCCAATGGAATCAAAGCATAATGTCGTCCTTTCAGGAAATGCCTGTACCTATATCGAGTGCTGGGACTATTGGGATTACAGTGTTGATGCTCCGAAAACTATACAAATAGAAAGCTCTGACGAGTTTTACACATTTGAAACAATAAGGAGTTATACATGCGGAGTGAATGATTGGGAATTACCATTTTAGTAAAACAAAAAGACGAGCATTATTGCTCATCTCCGTTTCATACTTATTCTAAAAAATATTAATTAATGAAATATCAATACTTTATCGTTATAAATGATGTACTGTTTTTATCGTATAAGGTATTGTATTATTGTGCCGTAAAATGTAAAATGTTTATGAGGTGATAATATGGCAATCGGCAGACCGAAGAAAATGATAAATATGTATATCCTTGATATCCTCAAGCATTATACCGATGCTGAGCATCCTATGACTCAAAAGGAAATTCAGCAAAGGCTTGAAACGGAATATGATATGATTGTTGACAGAAAGGCTGTTAAGGCTAATCTTGAGGACTTTATCAATGATGGAACATATAACATTGATTATGCAACTAAAATTCGCTTCTCTCCTAATCCGAAAACCGGCGAGCTTGAGAAAAATGAAATTTTGACGGGTGTTTATTACAATGCCGAGTTTACCGATTCTGAGCTTCGTTTACTTATGGATTCTGTTCTTTTTTCAAAGAGTATCCCAAGCACAAACAAAAGTGAAATACTTGATAAGCTAAAGGATTTATCAAATAAGTATTTTAAGTTTAGTACTGCTAATATTCAGTCTTACGAGTCAACTGATAGAGAAATGAACAAAGAATTATTTTATACTATTGAAATTCTTGACGAGGCTATCAAAAATGGTTTGCAGGTTAAGTTCCTTTATAACGAATATGGTGCAGATAAAAAGCTACATCATCGTTTGAATGAGGATGGCGAGGTTAGAGAGTATATCATAAATCCATATTACATGGTTGCAACCGGTGGTAAGTATTACTTGATTTGTAACTACGACAAGTACGATAACATCGCTCACTATCGCCTTGATAGAATTTCAAATATCGAAATTCTTGATACTCCAAGAAAAGCTAAAAATCAGGTTGAAGGTCTTGTTGGTTTGGATATTGCCCGGTATATGAACGAGCATATTTATATGTTCCACGGTAAATCTGTCAAAGCAAAATTTGAAGCTCCAAAGTATTTGATTTCGGATATTCTTGATTATTTTAAGGCAGATGTAAATTTCAAGGAGCTTGAAAATGACCAAGTTCTTGCAACAGTTAAGGTAAACGAAACAGATATGCAGCTATGGGCAAGACAGTATTGTGGTCAAATTAAAATGATAGAGCCACAAAGCTTAGCCGAAGCCTGCAAACAGGATTTGTTAGACGCAATTAAATTATACGAGGATTAAATATGAAAATAAATATTGAAAATCAAAAATTACCACCTATATACAAAAGAAATGGCAAAGATTGTTATCTCGATCCTATAAGAGAAAAACTGATTTATATTACTCCGGAGGAAACCGTAAGACAATATATTATTTTCTATCTGATAAATGAATTAAATGTACCAAAAAATATGATTAAAGTTGAAGAACATTTATCGCATTATGGTATTGATACAAAACTAAGAGCAGATATTGTTATCGAGAAATATAACGAAAAAAATAATGAGTTAAACCCAATAGCAATAATCGAATGCAAGGCACCAAATGTTTATATCGGTGAAAAAGAACAGAATCAAGCATTTGATTACGCAGATATGATGGGTTGCAATTTTGCAATGATTACAGATGGAACTAATTGTTTTTGCTATGTGTATGATACCGACAATAATCACTATAAATTAATTGAGAAATTACCAAATTATATTTCTATGATAAAGGAAGATTATAAGGAATATAAAATTGGAAATATTCCTAAGCGTATTGCTTTTAATGATATTCCTAAATATGCTGATTGCTATATTGGAATTGATATAGGCGAAAACACACCTAAAGAAAAGCAATACGCAATGGTTAATTTTTTAGAAGGATTGCTTGATGTCGGCAAGAAGCTCGAAGAAAAAGAATATGAGTTGTTTAACTTGATTGAGGACTATGGCATTAGATTATTATCTTATGGTAATTATGGCGGTGGAAGATTTTGCGGTCCATATAGGTCTTTTTTAGTGGAGTATAACGGAAATACAGAATTTGTATCTATTGGTGTTTCAACTTACATAAGTAATAGTAGACCTGATATTCTAAAAACGGTAATAAATGTTGCCATAGATGATGAAAAGAAATCACATCACTCCCTGCAATTAGTTGTTGATGATAATGTTAAAATCATCAATAACAGGTTTTATTTTTACCATAACGGAAGAATAGGAATAAGTAATATAGGTTCTGGAAAAGTGTCAGAATTAAAAGCTTTTGTTGATGAACTGTATCCTAAGATTTTAATTGATGATGAGTTGTATTTAGGTTCTTTAGAACATAATAGGCTGTGGGATATGGAAGATACTGCGTTTTCAAAACTAATTGTCAACTTAATATCGTATGCTTTAATCAGAGATGAGTATAGGAAATACAAGATAAACAGTAAAATTGAGGACTGATTATGAATTTAAGTAAATCAAAATATGTAAGAGGGTTACAATGTCCAAAAATTCTTTGGATGGATAAGTATATGCCAGAGCAGGCACCTGAAAATCCAAATCTTGAAGCTATCTTTGCAACAGGAAATATGGTTGGTGATTTGTCAATGCAATACTTTGGCGATTTCGTTGAGGTTACCGAATTAAAAGAGGACGGCAAGCTTGATCTTGGTAAAATGATAGAGCGTACCAAAGAAGAAATTGAAAAAGGCACAAACAATATTTGTGAGGCATCTTTTAGTGAAGGTGGCTTATACTGTGCTGTTGATATCTTACATAAAAATCCTTATGGCTGGGATATTATTGAAGTTAAAAGCTCAACTGGTGTTCATCCGGTATATTATGAAGATATGACATATCAGCTTTATGTTTTAAGGAAGGCTGGGCTTAATATTACGGGCGTATATAATATGCACCTAAACAGTAACTATGTGCGCAAGGGCGAGCTTGATTTAAAGCAGTTATTTGTTCTTGAGGATTGCACAGAAATCTGTACCTTTAAGCTTGCTGATGTTCAGGATAATATTGACAATATCGTTGATTATCTTGATAAAACCGGAGATGTTGAACCGGTTAAAGATATTGATATGTGTTGCGAAGAACCATACAAGTGTGCTTATTATGATTATTGCTCAAGGCATTTGCCATCGCCTTCTGTATTCGATATAAATAGGCTGAAGAAAGCTAAGAAATACGAATATTATCATAATGGCATTGTGTCATTTGAGGATGTATTTATGAAAGCGCCAAAGCTTTCGGACAAGCAATGGATGCAGGTTGATGCAGAATATAAGAATCTTCCACCTCATATTGACAAGCTAGGAATTAAATCTTGCTTGGAGCAGTATACATACCCTATTTATTATCTTGATTTTGAAACATATCAACAGCCGGTTCCTATGTTTGACGATTCAAGACCATACCAGCAAATTCCGTTCCAGTATTCGCTACATATTCAGTACGAAAAAGGTGGCGAATTAGAGCATCGAGAGTTTTTAGGCGATCCAACAAAGGACCCAAGGCGTGCACTTTGCGAGCAAATGTGCCACGATATTCCAAAGGATGCCTGCGTTCTTGTTTATAATGAGAGCTTTGAGAAAACAAGAATTAGAGAAATGGCTGCCGATCTTCCAGACTTAGCAGAGGATTTAATGCGTATTCACGATAGCATTAAGGATTTAATGCTACCATTTCAAAAAAAGTATTTTTATTCAAAGGAGCTAGAGGGCAGGTACACTATTAAGCTTGTTTTACCTACCCTATGCCCAAACGATCCGGAGCTTGATTATCATAATCTTGATGGTATCCATAACGGTGGCGAGGCAATGAATGCCTACCCAGACCTTGTAAATCATACCCCAGAGGAGCAGGCAATTATTCGCAAAAATTTATTAGCCTATTGTAAGCTCGACACCCTCGCAATGGTCAAGGTTCTGGAAAAATTGTATGATATGTGTTAAGATGAAATAAAGAAATACATAGGAGTAATTGTATGGAAAATCAAATACCTAAAAATGATAAAATACAAAATATGGTCAATTTATTAAAAAATATTGATATGTCTGAAATCCAACACGTAGGTAGTCCAAGTATTGATATAGCAGTAGATAAGGTTATCGAAAGCTGTAATCAATTAAAGGAAGAAATTAACGGTTTTGATAACACATTGAAATTAGTTCCTGTTAGTATGCTTCTTGGTGAGAAATTTTATATTCCAGATTATCAAAGAGGCTATCGTTGGACTAGTAATGAAGTAAATAAATTGTTAGAGGATTTAACAGCCTTTTTTAGTGATGGCTACGAAAAGAATCCTTATTATTGTATGCAACCATTAGTCGTTTTCTATAATAAAAAGCATTGGGAAGTAATTGATGGACAACAAAGATTAACAACTATGTTCCTAATACTAAACTATTTAGGAGAAAAACCACCATTTGAAATATCATATGGTAGTAGAGATGGTAGTGCAGACTATTTAAAAGATCCTACCTTCGACAAATCGGTGAGCAATGTGGACTTTTATCATATTTATAAAGCTAGCCAAACGATAAAATCTTATTTTGAAAATTATGGAGATAAAGAAACTTTTTACCAAAATCTTATCAATTCTGATGCTTCAAATCAAATGGTGGATTTTATATGGTATGATGTGTCTGAAAAAGGAATTTCTCCAGAAGAAAAGTTCTCAGACTTGAATGTCGGAAAAATTAATCTTACTAATGCAGAATTGATTAAGGCGTTACTTTTGAACAATGTATCTGATGAGCATCAAAAAATTCGTTTAGCTACAGAGTGGGATGAAATTGAGCATGCTTTTCATAATGATGATTTTTGGTCTTTTATTTATGGTGAAAATGATTCAAAATATGAAACAAGAATTGAATTAATCTTTGATATTCTGATGAAAAAAGGGGCTAAAGAAGCTAACAAGTATTTTACATTTGATAAATATCAAGAACTCATAGCCAATATTAATGACGACGAGACTTCGATATCTAATCATGTAATGGATGAATTGTGGAAGGCTGTAACAAATCTCTTCCATCATTTTAAAAGCTGGCACGAAGATAGGTATTTGTATCACATTATAGGATATTTAAGATATTTAAAACATCCTATTGATGAAATTTTTAAAGTGTTTAATGATTCTAACAGTAAGCAAGATTTTCGTAACAAGTTGAAAGAGCTTGCAATTATAAAAACCATATATGAATATGAAAAAAAGGACAAAAAGTATCATAAGTTAGATATTCCTTCATTAAGCTATGAGGAATCAAAAGATAAAAAGCATATACGAGATATTCTTATGCTTTTCAACATTTTAAGCATTCTTGAGTGTAATGAATCAAGCGTGAATTTCTCATTTAGTAATTTCTATAAGCACAAATGGGATTTGGAGCATGTTAGATCACAAACAGCAAAGGATATTCAAAATGGAAGCAAAAAGGATTTGATAGACTGGATAATATGCAATTTAGAGTATTTTACAGGTGTCGAATATAACAAGGAATGGACTATAGAGGATTTTAAAAGTAAAATAATCGATAGTGAAACCTATAGTAAACTAATTGGTTACTGTAAAACCGCATGTGAAAGCCTGTTAGGTTTATTATCTGAATCAAGTGATGAGAAAATAGCGGAAACATATAAAGCTGTCTGTACGGCTTTAGATATAAAAGATGATATGGATTTTAAGCAAACTCATTTTATCGGAAATTTAGTTTTGCTTGACCAAACCACAAACAGAGGTTATGGTAATGCGTTTTTTCCAATTAAAAGGCGTTTTATAAACGAAAATGAGAAAAAGGGTATCTATATTTTGCCTTGTACTAAAAATGTTTTTTCAAAGAATTATAGCATTGCCTTAAGCGATTTAATGAATTGGACAGAAACAGATGCCCAAGCGTACACACAAGAAATTATAAATGTTCTTGAGTCTTAAAAAGGGGAGGAGGACATTAATGAGCAATAATTCAAGAATGAATTTCATTGAATTGATTACAAGATATGAAATTGAAATACCAATGCTACAGCGTGATTACGCTTATGGCAGAGCAAACGAAAGTGAAAAAAGAAAGAATTTTTTAGAAAACTTAAAAAACTATCTGAAAAATGGCGGTCATGAGCTAGATTTCATTTATGGAACAGTAAATGGTGATAAGCTTATTTTGCTCGATGGTCAGCAGAGGATAACAACCTTATTTCTACTTAATTGGTATTTAGCTTTAAAATCTGGAAACTACGAGGATTTTAAAGAAAAAATATCAAAAAATGGCAAATCAAAGTTTTCATACAACACTAGAAATTCATCAAAGGATTTTTGTGACTATTTGATTGAAAAAGGAGACACAATTTTTGAAAATAGTAAATATAATAGCATATCTGCCTGTATAAAAGATGATAAAGACTTTTTGCATCATTGGTCATGGGATCCAACTATTGACAGTATGTTGAACATGATAGATGATATTCATAAAACCTTTGAAGATGTTGATAGCGAAGCTTACTCCAACCTTAATAAATTAACTTTCAACTTTTTGAACCTTGCGGATTATAAATTAACTGATGATTTATATGTTAAAATGAATTCAAGAGGAAAGCCTTTAACACGATTTGAAAATTTGAAGTCAAAGTGGTTAAAGCTTTGTGATGAATTAAATAAGCTTGAAAATGTTGATAAAAAAACTAAAATTGGACTTGGAAAAGACGATTCTTTAAGAAGCTATGTAGTTAAAAAATTAGACCAAGATTGGTTAGACGCTTTTTGGTCACTGAAGCAAGAAGACATAAAAAAGTTAGAAAATGACGAGGAATTTGATACAGATATAATTGACAATATGATGCTAAACTTTATATCTGTATTAGCAATAAACTATCGCATATTAGAAAAACTTGATGGCGAGGAAACTAAAGAGATTAGCGCATTAATGAACGCCAAAAGTAAAGAATTAGGTAACACTATTTCTTATAGTAAGCTTTTAGATATTCTTAATGATGATAATGGCGAATTTACATTTGAACTCATTAAATGCTTTGATGCTTTTTGCGAAAATGGTAAATGGAATTATTTTACAAAAGATATTCCAACCTTTAATGAAAAGGATATAATTGACACCATTCTTGATGACCATAACAAAGATATGGAATATGAAAAGAAGGTCAAGTTTTTTGCATTAACAAAATATCTTATTAGTGACAAAAAGGACAATGTTGATGTTAATCAATGGATGAGATTTGCATGCAATGTTATTTCAAACAGCTATTTTATTGCCAATAGCGTTAATACATATATTAATGGTATTGCTGCGATAAATGATATGTTTGATAAAAATATAATAGAAAAATCATCTTCTGACGAAATTGAAAATTATCCAAGCATTGACAATTTACAAATTAATGAAGAATTGATAAAAATTGAATTGTCGAAAGATAAAGAATGGGCAGACTTGTTGATTCTTGCAGAAAATGAATTACAGTATTTTGAAGGTAGACTTCGTTATCCATTAATAGATTGTGCAAACAAAGAAATTGATGATTTCAAAACATACCGTAAAAAATTGAGTTCAATTTTCGGTGAAAAGGGTTGCACGTACGAAAAGGAATTAATAATGGCTGTTCTTTCAAAGGGCGATTATACTTTAGGCTATAAGAGTAATCAAAGCCTTTTAAAGAACGATGCTCGTGATAACAGCTGGAGAAGATTCTTAAAAGAAGAGCAAAAGACAGAAGGTACTGATACAGATAAACGAGATTATTTCAAAGCCGTCATTGATGATGATAAATTTAATCCTTCTATTGTTAAAGACAGCTTGATACAAATAGCATCAGCTTATAAACCAAAAGAAAATGATTGGCGTTGGTATTTAATACAATTACTGGCTAAAAGTAACAATTTTAAGTTTGGTGAAGACTTTTCTTTTGGCAATGATAGGTGCATTAGATTTAGAGATGACGAAATTGATTTATTGCCAGGAACTGCAATTACTGGATACCATTCAGAGCTATATACCTTGTACTATTATTGTCAGTTAAAAGATAAAGATGCTTTTAAAGACGATATTAAATATTACCTAAAAAAAACAGAAGGCGAAAAACCATATATAGAATTCAAAGATTCTTATAAAATAACCTGCGAAGATAGAAACTATTTTAAAATAAGTGATAATAACGGTAATGAAAAAGAATCCAAAGTGAATTTTGATAATTTAGAAAGCGAACTTGAAAATCTATGACCTATGTAATTTCTGACCTTCATGGTTACAAGCTTGAAAAACTGAAAATGCTGCTTGCTAAGGCTAATTTTAGCGATAATGATTTCTTGTATATACTCGGTGATGTTGTAGATAGAAATGGTGACGGTGGTGTTGAGATTTTAGAATGGCTACTGTCTCAACCCAACGCCCAGCTTATTCTCGGCAACCACGAGGCTATGCTTCTTTCCTGCGAGTTTTTGTTTGATGAAATCACCAACGAGAGTGTTGCTGCCTTTGATACAGATAAGATAGAGATTCTTTCTAACTATCAGCTCAACGGTGGCGATGTCACTCTCAAAGCGTTGAGCGAGCTTAACAAAAAATCGCCTGAAACTGTCCAAGATATTCTTGACTATCTTCACGATGCGCCGCTTTACGAGGCTGTTACAGCAGGTGGCAAGGATTATTTCCTATGCCATAGTGGTATTGATGAATTTGAAAAGGGCAAGAAAATTAGCGAGTACGAGCCTGATGCATTTATTTGGGCGTGGCCAGAGATATACGATGAATACTTTGACGATATTACCACTGTATTCGGCCACACTCCAACAATGAATTATGGCGAAGAATATCAAGGCAAAATTATCAAAACAAGAACCTGGATTGCTATTGATATGGGCGCAAGCGATGGCACAACAGAGCCAGTCTTATTACGCCTTGACGACATGGCAGAGTTTAGAAACTGAATTTTTAGAGCAGATATAGGAGAATAAATGGAATTATTAAGTATTGGATTGATAGTTGTTTTAATCATTGCTTGTTTAATTATTGTATCTGTTTTTCAAAAATCTCATCAACAAAAAGAGATTAAAAGAGCAGGTAATAAAGGCGAAGCAATATTTAACAATATGCTTAAAAGTATTCTAAATAATGAAGATGTATTATTAAACAATGTTTGTTTAAATACTGACGATGGTAAAACAGAAATTGACAATTTGATCATCAATAAAAATGGTATATTTATTATTGAAATAAAGAATTACAACGGTACTCTTTCTGGGGGAATTGACGATTACGAATGGACTAAATGTAAGGTTACTCCTGGCGATAATGTGTACATAAAGAAAGCCAAAAATCCAATAAGGCAAATGAAAAGGCAAATATATATATTATCAAAGCATTTGAAGAATAATAATATTTGGATATGGATAAATGGTTATGTGTACTTTGTTAATCACAATAGTCCCGTTGATGATGAATGTGTAATAAATGATATTAGAGAGTTTGAGCAAATTATTCATAAAAGCCAAGATAAAGAATATAACAAAAACATAATTAATAGCGCTATAAACTTGCTTTCAAAATAAAAACAATTAACACCACAGTCTAAACTGTGGTGTTTTTTATGTCCGTAATTTTCCACACGCACTATGTTTTAATACGTATGAAAGATAAACAAGGAGGTTTGCTATGTACGAAAAATATATTGACGAATTTATGCCATCAAAGGATATGCGTGAGTACCTAAAAACACAAGTACTAAATGGATATGAAATCGCAAGCTTGATTTTTAAATCACCAAAGCCTATTAATGAAAAGCTTAACTATTTAGAATCGCTCATAAAAGAAAATGTCAACGATAATCTTCATTATTGGTGCGACCAATATATAAATACTATTAAGTTTGCTAAAGAGCACTTACATAGCGATGGTGTTTTTGATGTTTACTCATATTACATTAAAAGTCAAAAGCCTGACGAGTGTCACGAAGGGTTATTTCTTAATTATGAACATATCAAAGAATATATAGCCGAAGATAAAGAATATTTTAAAATTCCCAATGACGCTTATTCCTTCTATAAGCTTGTGAAATGGGAAAAGGATAAAAGTGGTCATTTGGATGATGCAATCACATATTATCTTGTTAACGATGAAATTTGGTATTTCACATTAGGAGTCGTCCAAGAAAAAGTGCTTGGCGTTGAGTGGGATACATATAATTTTGACTTGAATATTTCAACGCCATTTAAGGCGGGCGATATTATTGAATTTGATAACTTTCCTTTTAACAAAAAGACCTACTCGATAATCCTTTATGCAGATAACGATTACGATTGCTGTAGCCCTTGGAACTTATATTGGAGTGGAAAGAATAAATGGAGTGCCGGTGCAGTAGAGCATGGACAAGTTGGTTTTTATCCGGGGCATTTTAATTATTTTGATAATCCAATAATTTGCCCTGTGTATAATGCAAAGCTGTACGAAGGTGAACTGCCAAGGAAATACAAAATATTAGAAATGGTAAAGCAAGCTTGTGAAACTGATAAGGAAAAGTATAACAAGCTGGATAAGCTAATTAACGCAAGTATAATGAGCGAGGAAGAGTTGTTAAAAATAATTGAATCTATAAAGTGATAAAAGCACCGTAGTGAAATAATCGCTGCGGTGCTTTTTATGTCCGGAATTTGCCACATAGTGTTTCGTATAATTACCTTGTAAACAAAAGATAAATTAAATTTTGGAGGTAATGTTATGAACACATTTGAAAAGGTAATCGGCTACGAAACAATTAAAAATGAGCTTATGCAAATCTGTGATATGGTGCATAACAAGGAGCGTTACGAGAAATTGGGCGCAAGGATGCCAAGTGGCGTTTTGCTTCATGGCTCACCTGGTCTTGGTAAAACTCTTATGGCAAAATGCTTTATTGAGGAATGTGGACTAAATACATACACATTGAGAAACAACAAGGGTGGCGACAAATTTGTTGACGAAATAACACAAACTTTTGAAAAGGCAAAGCAGAACGCACCAGCGATTATTTTTCTTGATGATATGGACAAGTTTGCCAATGATGATGAAAACCATAGGGACGCAAAGGAGTATGTTGCTATTCAAGCTGGAATTGATAGCGTTAAGGATTGCGATGTGCTCATTATCGCAACGACAAATGATATTCGCAAGCTGCCTGATTCGTTGTTGCGTTCTGGAAGATTTGATAGAACAATTTATATGCAATCACCAAGCACAGATGATGCATCGAAGATCATTGAGCATTATTTGAAAAATAAAAAATTATCTGATGATGTTGATTTTAACGATTTATGCAAAATGATGTCATATCATTCTTGTGCAGACCTTGAAACCTTACTAAACGAGGCTGCTATTCGAGCAGGATTTAACAAGAAGGATAGCATAGATATGGACGACTTAATTAATGCTGTATTACGTCTTCAATATGATTCTCCTGATGACCTTATGGAAAGGGATGAGGAAGAGATTAGAAAGGTTGCTATTCACGAGGCAGGACATCTTGTTATTAGTGAGGTTATTATGCCTGGTAGTGTAGGTCTTGCCTCTGTGCGAACAACAGGCAGGAGCCGTATGGGTGGCTTTATTCATAGATGTGAAGAGCTTAAAAGACGACCACATTCAATTATGGGACTTCTTGGTGGCAAGGTTGCAACAGAAATGTATTATTCGGAATCAGTTGCAAGTGGTTGCTATTCTGATTTGGAAAGAGCCGTTAATTCCATTCGTGATGGTTTAACTGGAAGTGGAACTAGTGGTATATCACTACTGGAATATGAGGGTTACTATTCGTTATCAGATAGATCAAATGATAACCGAGAGGCTGTCGTTCACGCAGAGCTTGAAAGATATATTTTACAGACAAGGAATATTCTTCTCCAAAATAGAGAATTTCTTGAAAAGGTTGCAGAAGCACTTGTTGAAAAGGAAACCTTGCTGTATTCTGATATCCAAGCCATTCGCGAAAGTGTAACAATTACAAAATGCGTAGCATAAAAATAAAAGGAGATTTATTATGAAAAAGATTATTTTAGGTTTAGTTAGTTTAATTATGGTGGTAGCAGTATTTGCTGCTTGTACAAAGACAGTTGATGAAGCTGAAGCAGTATCATCAACAGTCACCACAAATACAGAGCTGTCAACGACACAGGAAATTGAGAGTAACGAATATGATACTACAACAGAGTATTATATCGAAGAAAGAACAACCCAGTTCATTTATCATTCTGCATTAGAGGGTTGTGTTATCGTTGAGCAGGATGGTAGCGACCATGTTATATACCAAGAAAAGTGTGAAATGTGTGGCACTCTTCAATCAGGAACACATAGCGTATATAGAAGTATGGGCACACTAAATTCATCATTTATGTGTCAAAATTGTAGAAACACTCAAACAGTTCAATTACATAGCGAAATGCAGTGATATGGAAATTAGAGTTTTAAGCAAGCAGCAGGCTATAATTAGAAGCTGCACAGATTTTGATAAAAAGAAAATAATCATTTCTATTCGTGATCCTCATAATGATAAGGCAGAATTTAATCAAGGCAACAGCTCGATTAAGGATATTCTTTTTTTATCGTTTTATGATATTAGCGAGGAAACAAAAAGCATCTTTGGTGGCTATGAATCAATGTCGCCAATAGATGCTATCCTTATTCGTGATTTTGTTTTAAAATGGCAGAATGAAGTAGATGAAATTTGGGTGCAATGCGAAATGGGAATGTCGCGCAGTGCAGGAATTGCGGCAGCCATTATGGAGTATTTTGATATAGATTCAAAGGAAATACTTGAAAGCAATCAGTATTATCCAAACAGGTTGTGCTATAACGTTACTAAAAATGCACTTAATAAATGAAGAATAATTTAAAAGGAGATATGAAATGAACTATGATATTTTAGAAGAAGTATGCGAAAGATGGGAAGAGGATTATGTTTCACATAAGAACATGCTTGCATTTGGTGAAGAAAATGTTGATTATGACTCGTATAAAAATTCCTCGAGTCTTTTATAGAAATAATGCTTAATTATAAAACAGCCTATGAGTAATTGATTACCCATAGGCTATTGTTATTTTACGATTTTTTCGTATTCTTCAGGAAAATTTATTTCATACCATTTTAACGCTAACATTACATTTATTCTGCTCATACATGTTGCTTTGCTCCAAATATTTGTTAATTCTTTAAAACAGAACAAACAATTTGGCGAAACATTATTTTTCTCTAAATATTTAATATATCCCGCTTTATCGCTTTCCCATATACCTCTGTATGACAAAAATATTGCGTTTTCAGAATAAATGTCTGAATCCATAAAAGCTTTATAAAAATCATCGCTAAACAAGTAGCTGCTTAATTCATTAAAATACCTAATACTTTTTTCGTGATTATGAGAGCACATATTATATGCATACAGTTTATTTAGCTCATTTACAGAAACAGCTTTTTCAAGGTTAGGTTCCTCACCGAACATATCTTTATAAATATCAATATACAGTGAATTAATTGCGTCAAAATATTGTTGTTCAAAGCAATTTACACCTGTTAAATCCGATAGCTTTTTGACTTGTTCAAGTGAATTATAATTGGGCAAATAAATTCGTTTGTATATTTCGTTGCTTGATTTAATATGACCAAATATATCGTTAAGTATAGATTGCAGCTTTGTCCTTACCGGTTCTGTAATAGCAAGGGTGAAAGATCCTTCTTTTTTGTAAAGATTACTGATAAAGAATTCGGAAGAAAAATCACTGTATTCAATTTGATTGGGATGAACATTTGATGCACCTATTAGGTACATTATTACTGTTCCGGCTTCTGCCCCAAATAGAGTAACAGGATAGCCTAATTCGTGAGAATAATCTGTTATCGCTTTTATGATACAAATAGCACTTTGGTTGTCGGTTTCCTTTATTACTTCAACTTCCTTTTTTAACCGTTCTCTAATCTGATGATTTAATTCTGAATTTGCTTTACTGTTGCATTCTTCAATGATTTTGTCAAATTCATCATTTATGGCTAAATCGTCAGGAAGAGAATAAAACAAATCACCAAAGCTCATTCTAGTTTGTGGTTTTGCAACGACAAATCTCATACGATTACCTCCTTTGTTATAGCATTATGGGTTAAACGTGATTTTACAGATTTTTCAGTGCATCAAACACCTTGTGATATATTAGCTGATTTGGATAATAACGGTAATCGGCGAAAATTGAAATTCCGTTTTTATAATAATGTTCAAATATTGCGGCGGCACAGCCTGCACTGCGGCTTTGACCGTATTCGCATTGACAAATTATATCCATCCCGTCATTTTTTGCTTTGTCAATAAATTTGGCAAGCACATTTACCTCAGGAAAATATGTTTCATAAGTAAGACCGAAATCCCCAAGCACCTCAATATCAATGTCATAAATCGGAACATAAAATACTCTGCCAGCCTTGCCCGAATAATCAACAGGTGCATAATCGTTCTTGTTTCTGCGGTCAATAGGGTCGTAAAAGCTGATAACCGCCGTGTTTTCGGGAAAACCGTTTCGCAGTAACGACTCAACTGCTTTTCTTGAATAAACCGTAACCTTCATAAAACCAACTCCTTTAACCATATAATAACACAGCAGATGCACCGAAATCAGTACATCTGCTTTTTAATTGTTCGCTTAGTATCTTTTGCTCATATAATTCCAAATGATATAGTCAATTTTTCTGACATTTATACCATCGTGCTTTGCCGATAAATCAGCAACAACGGATTCCATTATTGATTGTGCGTTAATACAATCAATGCCCTCATAACCAAATTCAACTAAAAATCTCATAATATGTCTATCTGGCTTTAAGGTGTTTTCATCACCGCACAGCATTTTTAAGTAAGAAAGAGAAATTCCGCTGCTTTGTCCTTTAACTTTTTTGTATTCTTTCTCAATATCATTATTTAAAAGTTTGTTGAAATCATTTATTGTTTGAATTGAGTTCCTGTCAAACACTTTGGCACATTCAAGGACAGCCTCTGCTTTTAGAATACCGTTTGTTGATGAGGTGCGTTGAGTGTTTTTTATAACATTTTCGGCAAATGATTGAACACCTGTTTTGTCAATATAATCTATAAATTCCTTAATTGTATAATCTTCACTTGTATCAGATTTGAATTTTTCCAAATTATTTATATCGCAAAATCTGTCAACAACATTTTGGGTTGATTTGTAATTCGCACCTATTGAGAATACAGCGTCAAGCAAGCACAACGGTAAACAGGAATAACTATATTCATCGGGCAACTCATAATTGTCCAAATTAAAGTTTTCCTCTAAGAATTTAATGATTTCTTCTTTCATAATTTTACCTCCGAAATTTTCTATCAATATTAAATCATATTGCGTGTACTGAAAATGTCGCACAGGCATTATTGATTTATAATTTAATTATATCACAATACTTTTTGATTGCAAACCGGTGGACACATATTTCCCCATCATATAAATGGTTTATACTGGATATTAAAACTCCTTTGTGGTATATGTTTGTACTGCAAGGGAGTTTATTATTTATGACAACACTACAAGATTTATGGTATGGGAATATCAGACCAAACGAAGATAAGGTCATTACAGATGAGGAGAAAAGGTTGGTTGAGCTGATGGCAAGACACCAAGAACAATTATCTTCTTCCCTCAAGAATAATGACTTGGATGTGTTTGAAAAGTATGCTGATTGCTTTACAGAATACGCTTCGTTAATTGAGGCACAAGTATTTGAAATAGGATTCAAGTTAGCAGTAAAAATGTTGAAAAAATAATTAGGCTACCCCTGGGCTAATTATTTATACTATAACAATTAAAAGACCGATTTTTAATTATATGTAAAAGAAAAAAGAGCTGAAAACCAGCTCTTTTTTAGTGGAAGCGAAGCAAGGACTATAACACATACAAACAGAGTCCGGTGTGCTAGCGTGACACTATACCACTGGGTATTAAATTGAATTGAACATTAGAGGATTGTCTCTCAAATGTCTCTGTGATTATTGCCGTAAATTGCCGAAAATAACCATTTCGATTTTCAAAATCAATAGATTTATGCCTGATTTTTGGTATCTCTCAAATGTCTCACTAAAGATTTTATCATATTTTTACAAGCCGAAAAATATAGCTATTTTAGGCTATTTGTGGCAATTTTGGCATAAAAAAGGCTTGAAAACCGATGTTTTCAAGCCTGTGGCAGAGGTATAAGGATTCGAACCTTAAATGACGGAGTCAGAGTCCGGAGTGTTACCGTTACACTATACCTCTATATATGCTAATCGCTTTTGCCTAATTATTATAACATACAATTTCAAAAATGCAAGGGCTTTTTTGAAATTTTTGAAAAAAAGTTGACGCAGTGAGTGGGGTGCTCACTGCGTCCTGCTTACAGAGGAGGGGTGTGCCTCTGTTTATATTATGAAGCAAATTAATTATGCCATAATTTTTTTGTAAAGTTCCTTGAGTTCTGCTTCATTTGTATCTCTTGGGTTGCCCGGACGGCAAGCGTCTGCATAAGCGTCTGCTGCAAGAACATCAAGGTCTTCTTCTCTTACCTTTTCATTAACAGCCGGAATGCCTACATCTGCCGAAAGCTTCTTAACAGCGTCAACGGCAGCCTTTCTGTATTCTGCCTGTGACATATCGTCAACGCCTTCAACACCCATAGCACGAGCGATTTCTCTGTACTTCTCGCCTGTGAAGTCCTCGTTGTATTCCATAACGATTGGGAGCATCATAGCGCAAGCTACACCGTGAGGTGTGTCATAGTGAGCACCGAGTGTGTGAGCGATTGAGTGAGCAATGCCAAGACCGACATTTGAGAAGCCCATACCTGCGATATACTGTGCAAGAGCCATTCCCTCTCTGTCCTCGGGATTGTTTTCAACTGCACCACGGAGATGCTTTGCAATAAGTTTGATTGCCTCAAGATGGAACATATCAGACATTTCCCAAGCGCCCTTTGTTGTGTAGCCCTCGATAGCGTGTGTGAGCGCATCCATACCTGTTGAAGCTGTGAGTCCCTTTGGCATTGATGACATCATATCAGGGTCAACAACCGCATATTCAGGAATATCGTTTTCGTCAACGCAAACGAACTTTCTTTCCTTTTGAACATCTGTGATTACATAGTTGATTGTAACTTCTGCTGCTGTGCCTGCTGTTGTTGGAACTGCGATTGTAGGAACAGCGTGATTCTTTGTCGGAGCAACGCCCTCAAGTGAGCGAACATCTGCAAATTCTGGGTTTGCAATGATGATGCCGATTGCCTTTGCTGTGTCCATTGATGAACCGCCACCGATAGCGATGATTGAATCTGCACCGCAAGCCTTGAAGCTCTCTACACCTTCAACAACATTTTCGATTGTTGGGTTTGGTTTGATACCCGAATAAACTGTGTATGGAATTTTTGCTTCGTCAAGAAGGTCTGTTACCTTTGAAGTAACGCCGAATTTGATAAGGTCAGGGTCAGAGCAAACAAAAATATGCTTCCATCCCTTTGACTGAGCAATTGGAGCAATTTCCTTTATTGCGCCCTTGCCATGATATGAAATTGTATTAAGTACGATTCTGTTAGCCATAGTGAAAACCTCCGTTTTTCTTTATCAATTTTCTATATTATACCACAATATTTTAAATAAGTATTGTTAAATTTTTAACAATTGTTTAAGAATTTTTACTATTTTGGTAAATAAAGAAAAAATTTTAACGCAAATTGGAGCTTTTACGACCAAAACCAATCGCAAAAGCCCCGATATTTTTAATACCTAATTAAATTTGATACCACTTGATTTCGTTTGCTTCAAGGTGCAATTCAAAGCTTGTGCCGTCACCAACATAAACAGTTGTGTCCTGTGGCTCATAAGTGTTGTTTACAACGCAGTACTTGCCGTTCTTTACATAAGCGTGAACCTCAACATTGTAGTTTGTTGAATACCAACGATGAAGCTCGTCCTCTGCCGAAGCGCTCCACAAAACCGCACGGTAAAGCACACGGCTGTTTTCGAACGAATACGGAAGTCCGCTGATGTAAACACCTCTGCCTTTTCCGAATTCTCTGACAGCCATTTGAACTTCCTCTGCGTGTCTTACGGCAAACGGAAGCTCGGTTGCATTTTGAACAAGAACGGTTGTGCCGTCAAGAGCAACGATATTCTTCTTACCCTCGCCGAAATCAACATTTCCGCCCTCGGTGTCTGCAAGGATGAAGTGGTCTCTGTGTTCCTCGGTGTTGTATCTGCGAGTGTTGAGAGTGAAGCCGTTTTCTTCCTCAACGCCCAAAATATCATTGAGCTGGAAGAACTTGCCCTGCCAATGATGAGCGGCAGGCTCGCCGACACCGATAAATCCACCGCCGTTGAACACAAACTTCTTAACGGCTGTGATGATTTGCTCATCTGCCCAATATTCGCCACCCGACTGTGCTGTGTCTGCATCGCCGACATTGATGATTACATCAAACTTGTCGAGGAAATTGCTGTCGTTCTTAATATCATCAAAGCTGATGAACGAAACATCAAACGGCGCACCGCTCAAAGCCTCAATAACTCCGAAATAAGAATAATTCTGTCTGTAATAAAGTCCGTGGTGAACCATATGGTTTGACCAAGAACGCATCTTGCCCCAACAATTGAGCACTGCAACTTTCTTTACGCAATAAGGTGTTACACCTTGGATATTATCATAAAGTGTGCGGAACTCATCACAAACACCCTTGATATATTCAACAAATTCAGGGAACTTGAGCGCAAGTTTGAGATAACCGCCATAGCCGATACGCTGGATAGGACTTCTCAAAATTGCCCGTCTTGCAGTCACCCAATTTACCTTTGCTTCGTAAATAGGGTCGCCACCCTCGCAGAAAACATCAGGGAAGAAATACGGCAAAAATCTGCCCTCGGTGTACTTTACATTTTTAATATCGCTGAAAAGACGAAGTGTTGCACCGTTGCCGACACTGCCTACAACAGCGTCAAGACCGATTGATGCAAAGTCATCCATAAACGGCTCCATACCAATCCAGTGGTCGCCCATAAACATCATTGCTTCCTTGCCGTACTCGTGAACAATGTCCACCATTTCTTTGGCAAGTTTGGCAACCTCACGCATTTGGAACTTTTGGAAATCCTTGAATTCCTTTGACGGAATACGATAAGTATTGTTCATATAGCCCTGGTCAATGATAAACTCCGGACGGAACTTGTAGCCGACTTCTTTTTCGAATTGCTCAAGGATATACGGGCTTACGGATGCCGAATAGCCGAACCAATCAACAAATTTTTCTCTTGCGAATTCATCAAACACAAGAGTGAACTGATGGAAAAATGTTGTGAATCTGACAACATCAACATAATCGTGAGTGTCAAGGAATCTGCGAAGTCTGTCGAGCGAATGTGCTCTTGTCTTTGGCTGACGAACATCAAAGGTAATCTGCGGTTCAACATCTTTCCACTCGTTAACAACTGCGTTGTACATATGAACCGGGTCCCACATAATGTAAGCAAGGAAACTTACCGTATATTCGTGGAACGGTGTGCACTTGTTGATTGTTACATTGCCCGTTGCCTCGTCATATCCCCAATCGGTCGGAGCAACAACCTCACCTGTTGTGCGGTCGATAACCTCCCACCATCTTTTGATGTCGTCACGGTTGTTGACCTTGAGCATATCGGGATAAAGATGGTTCATAAGATGAATTTCAAGTGTTGACTCGGTTGCTGTGTAGAACGGAGTCATAATGTACATCTGCTGAATTTCATCAGGGTTAGCCTTTGCCCACTCGTTATCTTTTCTGGTGGTGTAATAGGTTGCATAAATTTTTGCGCCTGTGTCCTTAAGTTCCTGTGGAAACTCTGTGCCGTCACAGTCACGGATTGCGTCTGCACCCCATTCGTCCATAATTTCAAGGGTTTCCTTAACCACATCCATATCGGTTGGAATGGTTACTCTGCCTTTGTTTTGTGCCATAGTTGTACCTCGTTAATCTATAATTTCTATTTTATTATTTTTAAGAGTCATTTTGCCGTGATTTCTCTTGCGTTTGAGCGGAACACTCTTGCGCATATAGAATTCGTTGTCCGCAACATAAGCGTCAGGATTGCCTGACGGACTTAAAATTCCGCCCAAATCGTCATAGCTTACATTATTGACAAATGTATTATGCACGGCTTCGCCAAGGCAGAACATCATACATCCGCCCTCGTTAAGTCTTGAATAGTTATACTTATATGTAGTGCCGTCGCCCGAATCGGCATCCCACGGCATACCGTCTTGATTGAGTTTTGTGTCTACACCCTCGTTGTATTGGAGCAAAGCATTTTTGCACTTCCACGGCCAAATCGCAGCCGCAACCTTGCCCATTCTCTTGCCCGGCTTGGTATAAACACGGTCGTTCATCTCGGTTGCACAAGTGTCCGAAACATTGTGTTCAACAAGCGGAGTGAGTGCATACATAGGCGTGATTGCGTCACCGCCGATATTCTTTGTGTAGTTACCCGTAATCAAAATGTTGAGGTTGCCGTATTTTTCAAAAGTTTCCTCTTTAAGTTCCTTGCCTGCAAAATCTGCGTGGCGATAGGAATAGCCGACTGCAATTCCCCATCTGCTGACATTCTTTACAAAACAGCCCTCAACAGTCACGCCGTCATATCTTGCAACGCCTGTTTTGCTTTCGTCCTCCGGCTTGAATGCGGTCATATAAATACCGCCGTTGTTCATATGCTTATTGTAAACATTGCCGTTGACATCGTGAACAAAAAGATTTTTGAGTGTAATTGAGTGAATAGTTCCTCTGTTTTGAGCAACAACGGCAACGCCTGTTCTGTCCCTCTTGTCAGGGTCGCTGTACGCCTCGGGAGTTGTAAACTCCTCTTTGTTGGCAATTTCTATATCACGGATGATGATATTCTCCACATCATAAAGAAGAACGGAGGAAGAAACATCACCCTTGTAAATATGCCCTGCATTGTCGAGCTTTGTGCCGTAATCCTGATACCAAATGCCCTCGCCGTTTGTGTTGATGAACGGAGGACGCTCACCGTCACCGTAAGGTGCAATCTCGATTGCCTCGCCGTCAATGCTTCCGCAATTTTTGAGGTGCAAAAACTGATTGTTGAACACCGAGCCTCTTTCGAGCAAAATCCTGTCGCCTGCGTTGAGCTTGAGCGAATTGACCTTGTCAAGAGTTAAAAAGGCGGTTTGAGGAGTCAAGCCGTCATTATTGTCGTTTCCGTTAAGAGAGCTTGCGTAATATGTTGTTGATTTCATTTTCATATTCCTCCTCTCTTATTTTCTTGTACACAACATCTCGTGATTCTTTAAATCTGAACCTGTCACCGTTGTAACGGGTGAACAAATCCTTGTTGAGTTTGTAGTATTCCTTAAGCTGTGGTTTTTCAATAGGCTTGTAGCTATACTTGATGCCCTTTTGTTCCGACACAAAATCAAGTTTGAAACGAGTGAGTTCCCAATCAAGATACGCTGTCGGTGTAAACTGCTTCAAACCATAAACAATCTCGCCGTTATCAAGAGCAGTTTTGCGCTTTGCATTTTCGTTTTCACATCTTGACACAACTGCATCAAGACTGCTGTCGTCAATCAGTCCGAGCTGTTCGGCAAAAACAAGGCACGCTTTTGCGTATTTTTCTTCCCTATCGCTCGTGAAAAAAATATTATTCATAGTCCCTCTCCGATTGTTATTTATGCCCGACTGCAAGCCACAATTTTTGGGCTAAAAGTTGCAAATCGACATATCCCGTTTAATTATAATATATAATACAATCAATATTCAAGGTACAATCAAAACTATATGGTAAAAAAACTGTCGGATTTTTTGGCTATTATTACTAAAAAATACCGCCTTATTTTGCTTGAAAGAACGCCCGATTTTTGGTAAACTGAATGTATCACACAAAAAAGGAAGTAACTATGGATATAGTAAAACAATTAGAGCTTGAATTTTCGTTAAAGCCTTGGCAGGCAGAAAACACGGTGAAGCTCATTGATGACGGAAACACAATTCCGTTCATTGCACGATACAGAAAAGAAGCCACAGGTTCGCTTGACGACCAATTGTTGAGAGAGCTGAACGACAGGCTAAACTATCTCCGCTCATTAGAGGAGCAAAAAGAAAAGATTATTGCATCCATCACCGAGCAAGAAAAGATGACGGACGACATTGCAAAATCTATCGAAAACGCAAAGACGATGACGGAACTTGAGGACATCTACCGTCCGTTCCGTCCAAAGAGAAAAACAAGAGCCTCCGTTGCAAAGGCACTCGGACTTGAACCGCTTGCGGAGGCAATTTATGCACAGGAAAAAGGCACTCCTGCGCCGGAAATTTTGGCAGAGGACTACCTGACCGATGAGGTTGCAGACATTGAAAGTGCACTTCAAGGTGCAAAGGACATCATTGCAGAGCTTGTGTCCGACGACCCGAACGGCAGAAAACTCATCCGCTACGCTGTGCACAACAACGGTATGCTCACATCAAAGGGAGCAGATGACGACCTCGGCGTGTACGAAATGTACAAGGAATACAGCGAGCCTGTAAAATCCATTGCAGGGCACAGAGTTTTGGCTGTCAACAGAGGCGAAAAAGAGGGCAAACTCAAGGTTTCAATCGACTTTGACAAGACCATTGCCACCGACCTTTTGTTCAACATCCACTGCAAAAACAACACCAAGGCGACCGACCTTGTTATCGAAGCTGTTGAAGATTCATTCAACAGACTTATCTTCCCATCTATCGAAAGAGAAATCCGCAACGAACTGACCGCCAACGCCTGCGAAGCATCAATCAAGGTATTTGGCGAAAACACTCGTCAGCTCCTTATGCAACCGCCTGTAAAGGGCAATGTCACAATCGGGCTTGACCCGGGCTATCGCACAGGATGCAAGGTTGCTGTTATCAGCGAAACAGGCAAGGTACTCGACACGGGAGTTATTTATCCTGCACCGCCACACAACAAAATTGAAGAAGCAAAAAAGAAAATCACCGCACTTGTGAAAAAATATAATGTAAAGATGTTTGCAATCGGCAACGGCACGGCATCGCACGAAACCGAGGTGTTTGCGTCCGACCTTATCAAAGAACTTGACTGCGGAATAACCTATATGGTTGTCAGCGAAGCGGGTGCATCAGTTTACAGTGCGTCAAAACTTGCGGCGGAGGAATTTCCGCAATTTGATGTCAGCCTGCGTAGTGCGGTCAGCATTGCAAGACGACTTCAAGACCCGCTTGCAGAGCTTGTAAAAATCGACCCAAAGGCAATCGGAGTTGGTCAATATCAACACGATATGCCACAAAAAGAACTGTCGGCAGAGCTTGACGGCGTGGTTGAAAGCTGTGTAAACAGCGTCGGCGTTGACCTCAACACCGCATCACCGCAATTGCTGTCAAGAGTTGCAGGTGTTTCAAGTGCAGTGGCAAAAAATATTGTTGCATACCGTGAAGAAAACGGCTCGTTTACATCAAGAAGCGAATTGAAAAAAGTTGCAAAATTAGGACCAAAGGCATTTGAGCAATGCGCAGGTTTTCTGCGTGTTGCAGAAAGCAAGAATGTGCTTGACAACACCGCCGTTCACCCGGAAAGTTATTCGGCAGCAAAGGAACTTTTGAAGGTTTGCGAAGTCTCTGAAAGCGACATCAAATCGGGCAGCATCACAAAACTTCAATCGCAGGTGCAAACAATCGGAACATCGGCACTTGCACAAAAACTTGACATCGGTGAGCCGACCCTCGTTGACATTGTGAGCGAACTTTCAAAGCCGGGTCGTGACCCAAGAGATGAACTGCCGAAGCCACTTTTACGCACAGATGTTATGGGCATGGAGGACTTGAAAGCCGGAATGGAGCTCAACGGCACGGTCAGAAATGTTATCGACTTTGGTGCGTTTGTTGACATAGGCGTGCATCAAGACGGACTTGTGCACATCAGCCAAATCACAAACCGCTACATCAAGCATCCATCGGATGTGCTCAAGGTGGGCGACATTGTAACCGTTTGGGTACTCTCCGTTGATGTTGACAAAAAGCGAATTTCGCTGACCATGAAAAACCCTAACGAAAAGAAAGACAAAAAATAACAGCAAAATAAAAATCCGTAAGCGTGATGTTTACGGATTTTTTGCTTATGAAGTTATAATCGCCAACACATAATCACCGAGAAATTGAAGTTCGGCGGTTATTTTTTTGCCGTCAAGGATAATCGACTTGCCTCGGGTGAGTGGCAAAACATCAACCCCGTCAAACAGCATTTTTATGCCATCTCCCGTGAGTTTTGACAACGCCTCTTTGAGCGTCCACAGAACGGTCAACCTCACCTCATCATCGCTTGCCCACTCTTGTTCTGACGAAGTGAAAAATCGGGAAGAAACAGTCGTTTTCACCCTGCCGACTTCTTCAATATCAATCCCGACCGGACAATCAAAAACAGCCAGAACACAACGATTTCCGCTATGCGATATGCTGATATATCTGCCATCGGTCAGATACGGCTTGCCGTTGTCGGTATACTGAATTTCGCCCTCGCTTATTCCGGCTTTGTCAAGCAAAACAGCGGTGCAAAGGCACAAATCCGCATCCGATTTTTCTTTATATCCGAGTGATTTTTTGTATCTCTCGGGATAGTTTTTTTCAATAAATTCAACCGCTGTCGGAGTTAATTCAACAGCGGTCATCATATAAATTTTGCTCATTAAAAATAAAAATATCTCTGCATAAATTCTTCTACTTTAGGGGCATAAACCTTGTTGTAGCCCGCCTTTGTAGGTGATGACGAGTCAACCATATAGAGTTTTCGTTCGCTCTTGTCAAACGAAATTTCATCATTGTTATAGAAATTTATCACCTTTGAGCCCCATTTTTCGGCAACTGCATCGGCAGCCTCTGCAATCTCGGCATACTTCTTGTCGTCATTGGTAGGGCAAGTAATGAACACTACCTTGCAGCCCCAATTCAAATCTGCGCTTGCACAAAGATATTCCATTGCGCCGTAAAGAGTTGTTGTATCGTAATCGCCAATGTAATAGCTTGAGGATAGTTCGCCGTTATTTTGTCTGCCCTTTGCATTGCAAGCAGGGACTTCGCAAAAAACGACTTTTGGATTAGTGTTTTCTTCGACCGCTTTGCTGAAACTATAAGCAAGAGTTTCCTCACCTTTTCCGTTGAGTTTGTAGCCCTCACCGCCGTATTTTTTGCACTTTATGCCATCAACAGCCTCAAGATAATCAACAAACGACTGACCGTCCGACTTTGCACCAAAGGTGAAATCCGAACCCAAAAACACATACGGGTCGCCCTGCATAACAGAATCCTCGTTCTTTTTGAGCTGTTCAACATTGTATTCATCGTTGTTTCCCTTGCTGATTGAACCTGTTTGCTTGCCGTTAATCAAAAAAATGCCAACAAACACAAGAGCCAACGCCAATGCGATTGAAACAAATTTTATAACTTTATTTTTGGTTGCTTTATTCATCAAATTTATTCCTTAAACATTATATAACAAGGCAAAAACGACAATTACTCATCGTTTTTGCCCGTTATTTTGATTTGTTAACCGATCGAAGTTGTGTCTAATTCCAAACCGGTACCGCTCTTTGAACCGCCGGCTAAAATTTCCGGATCAAAGAATATTGAAGCACCGCCCTTGGATTCGTCTTCAGTATTTCCGGTGTGGAGATACGACTCGTCTACATTGTTTTTGTGCTTTTCATATTCTTCCTGCGAAATCAAATATACGCTACCCGATTCGGCAATTTGAAGGTCCATAGTTCTCCAATTTGGGAATCTGTGAATATTAATGTAGAAAGTCTTAATATCAACTGTGTCGCCAATAATTGAGCCCCAAATCTCTTGATAGAAGCCGTCAAGCGTTACCTTGCCAAGAGGAGCATAGAACAATGCCGTCATCTTGCCATAAATAGCATTGTATGTGATGTTGCCATTATACGATGCAATAGCATTCGGAAGTTGATAAACATTGTTTTCATCATGGCTTGAGCTGTTATAGAATGGGTCAGAAATAATTACATCGCCATTGCAAGCCACAAGATAGCACATTTTCATATCGGTTGATGTTGAGATGTAAATCTCGTTGTTTGCATAAACCGTTGCAGGACAAGTTACATTGTTCTTGACCGTGCTATGGCTGAGTGTTGCACCGCACTTGTCACACTTATAAGTTATGCTTGGATCATAATTCTTTGTGTAAATCGTGTAGCCGTTAGGGTGCTTTGCCTTATTTGTGCACTTCAATGTTGTATAAACATCACCCGATGCCTTAAATCCGGTCCAGCCATTTCCGGTTGAACCGCCTCCTAAATCAAGGCTTGTTGTTGAGCACTTAACATCGTGACCAAAGTAGGTCAACGAATCGTGGCAAAGTAAGGTTTTGCCAAATGTACGCAAATCATATGTACCCATAAGAGAAGCGTTCTTGTTCAATGTGACATTGCCCATTGCATAAACAGAACCGTTCTTAAACGAGAGTTTTTCCTTAAGATTATGTGCAAAAGTCTTAAGAGCCTTAAGAATATCGCCTGCGATAGTTCCGTCACTTTCAAATGATGCGTCTACATGCTTGTAGGTGTCATTATTGTAAGCCTCAGGAAGTACCCACATATTAGAACTGCTACGGAGAGTGACATATTTGTTTGCAAATACATACTGACCTACAACCGTATCGGAGAAGCCATACTGCCTGATATAGCCCGTGTACGAAGCAAGAACTTTGCCGATATAGAACACACCGCCATCAGCAGAGTCGGTATAATCCTCAAGCAAATCGTTGTTCAGTTCCGTTGCTTCATCGCCGGATATAGCACACTGACTGAAATCATTTTTACATACAGGACAATTTGGATTTGCCTCGCTACATCTTGAAGTACAATTACAAGCAGTTGGATTTTCCTTGTCCGGATCCTCGGCTTGACACTTGGTGTAATCAGTGCCGTTAGAGCCATTGCAGACAGGACAATCTGAACTGTAATTATCATTTGTACACAATTCTGAACAGATACATTCATAAGGTGCTTTACAAGCTTCGGCAGGCTTACTTGCCTTGCCACAAACAGGACAGTCTGCATCATAGTCATCATCTGTACAGTGACCGGTACAAGTACAAACATTGTCGCCTGACTTTGGAGTCTCATCACGAAGGGTATCCTTGTATCTTTCGTCATGCTTGCCAAGTTCAATATAGCTAAATGCTGTCATATTGCCACTGCAAAATACAGTGGAATTGTCACGAATCTTGATGTTGCTCAAGGTTGCCTTTATTGAGCCGAGAGTATAGATTATGGACTTTGTTTTGGCTTCAAACGAAGTTCCGCACTTTACATCTCCGCCACTATAAAGTGTGCCGTTTTCACGAACACAAATTTTGCCCCAAGCGTTGATATTTTCTTTTGCAAAAAGTTCTGAATACTGACCGACATCAATATATCTGTGAGTAGCAATCTTTCCGCCTGAATATACGCTTGTGTCGTGCATAAGTGTAACCATTCCACGAGGAGTGTAGTCCTTTCCGGTTCTGATTGTTGTGCCCGGATAGATATTTACCTTTCGGTCAAGGTCAAGTTTGCCCTGAACATAAAGATAGCAAGCGTTTGCATAGTTGTAATCAAAGTTTGGATTTTGAACAACATTCTTGCCATCTCTGATGAAACGAGGTTCGTCATTTTTATCAACAAATGTGCCCTTTGATGCCCAAGTGTCACCGTCATCAGAAACATTGAGCGCTCTGCCGACTTCGAATGCGGTAATCTTGCCCAAAACATCTGTTCTGTTAACAAAATCGCCGTAAACATAGAACTTTGTCATATCGGCAATTCTTGCTCTGCCGTTAAGGAATACACTTCCGTGAACATAGAAGCTGTTGAACATAGATTTTGTTCTGCCCTCACGGAGAGTTTGCTGAACATCAAATCTGTTGTTTACAATGAACTTAAAATTATCATATTCATAGCCGTCAATCTTAAGGCTTAATCCGTTAACAACCTTTTGAAGCCATGTGATAAAGTTAGTTGATGTGTTAACTCCGCCCTTGTCAAGACCGTCAACAATAAGTGTTACATTCTTGTGAGGGGTAAAGATACTATTTGTGAAGAACGAACCGCCAACATAGATATTTGCATTTGAGAAAATGTCAAGGTAGTTCCAAGTTGAAATCTTGTTGTCTTCATTTGCGCCACCGATATTACCTGCAAGGTCACCGGCTCCGCCTGTACCGTTGGTACTTGTTACCATATTACCGCCTACATAGAGGTAACTGCTTGAATTAAGGTCATCCTTACTGTTAATCTGTTCCGATGCACCGATTCTTGAACAACGCTTTGACAAAAAGTCACCATCACACATAAAGAGTGAATTACGCATTGTTACAGTACCGCCGCTTGACCAGCAATCGCCTGCAATGACGGTGTTTGAATTCTTTTGACCGGATACTGCAATGTAGCTGATTGCATAAGTGCTGTTTGAATACACAGTAAGCGAACCGTTGACATACATGCTGCCGTAGTTTTGAACAGTACCGCCTATATCGTTTTCACCTGCGTCTTCTTTTGTACCAACCTGAATACCGCTGCCGGAATAGAACACGGCTTTGCCGTTCATGGCACAATCGCTGCCGTTACGGCTTCCGTTAAACACATAGCCGTTTACGATTGAATACGAACCTTTTTTATCACCCTCCAAATTAGCTTTACTACGGAAGAAGATTTCAAGATGGTGGATATAATAATCGCTGTATGTATCGTATCCGTTAAGTTTGCTGTTATCAAGGGTGTGACCCACATCACCTGTGTAGCCAACCTTACCCTTGGCATAGAAAATACCGCCGTTGATAATACACATACCGTAGGTTGCGTCACCTTCAGAGGAGAACACAGGCATATTTTTCTTTGCTCCCGAAGCGTCACGGTTAAATCCTACATAGCCGCCAAGCATAGCAACATTTCCGCCGAAGTTTGCAGTTGAACCCTGCTCGGCAACAACAGAGAATCTTGGAGAATTTTCAAACTTTACACCGCCGTCGTTTTGGTCACGGGTTGCATAAACAGCCTCATTATTCTCGCCGACAGTTCTCATCCAAAGAACGCCGTTTACTCTGTGTCCCTTGATATAAGTATCCTGCATAATATTGATTTTGCCGTAGTTTTGAACATAACCCTCAAATATGATTGTTTCGGTTGAGGTTTTGCCTTTTTTATCCACACCGCCTACAAAGAAGCGTGCGTCCTTTGCATTATCGGAACCGTTAAGGAGAGATATACCTTCATAAAGTCTACTCAAATCTTCCCTGTCGGTAGTCCATTTTCTTGAATTTTCGGCTTCTGTACCGTCCGACTTTTTGTAATTTACAAGTTTACCCATAATAACGGTTGTGCCGAAATTGTAAATAGCCGAATCGGCATAAAGTGAGCCGCCACTTGAAAGCGAAGAACCGTTTGCAACATATACACCGTTGCCGGTATTGTTATTTATTCCGTTTGAATAAATGTCACCCGATACGCAAAGAGTTGAGCTGTTTTCAAGAATAACGCTTTCGCCACGGTTTGCAACAAGGTCACTGCCTTTAGTTCCTGCCTTACTGTAACTCTTTTGAGAGAGGTTGCCGGTAACAACAAGGTCATTATCAATATAAACCTTTTGGTTGCCGTAAGTATTAAAGTAATTATTATACTTCAATGTGCCCGACTTTGTTTTGCCTACAAACAAGTCTGCATTTTGTCCGCCGAGAGTAACAAAATCATCAAACGAATTCTTGGTAGACTTATCATATCTGTCTGAAAGTTCATCAAATTTACTGTGAGTAATTGTTGCCAATGTACTTGCATTGTAATACATCTTGCCCATAATATAGAGGTTACCGTTGTTTATAATGCTTGCCGAATCACCGCAAAAATAAACATCACCGCCTACGCAAAGAGTTGAACCTTCAGGGATTTCAACTTTACTTGTAATCTTGATATTACCATTAGTAACAATAGTCGAGTTTTTAACAGCTGTAAAGTTACCGGTAAAAATAGGGAATACACTGCCCGGATCGGACATAATAACCGAATCCTCGCTCTTTGTAAGATTTTCAAGTATGGTTGATTTTGGATAATAAATCAAGCTGACATTATTGAGTTGAATACTGCCGATGCCCGAATATGTACCTAACGGCAATTTCATAAGATAAACTCTTGAAAAGTCCGAAATAATTGCCTTGAGTTTTACATCACTTCCAAAACAATAGAGACCCGACTGATTATTGAGATAAATCGTTGTTTTCGGTGCATCTACATTGTCTTTGATATAAAGAGTAGCCGAATTGTTAATATTAATGTTAACCTCGGAAGAACACTCATATTTACCGTAAATAAACATATTACCGTAAATATTTTGGGTGTTGTTGTCCGGAGTAACCTTTACATCATTGCCAAAGAAAATATTTGCACCCTTTTGTTCACAGTTGATTCTGCCCGTGTCAATCTTTTCTTTCTTTCCGTAAATGCTGACTCTTGCCTTAATGGCAGTTTCATCCGCATTTGCCTTGATGAACAAGCCGTTGCCGGAGGTGTTTACAGGAAGTGAGCCGTAAATATATACCTCGGCTGAATTTTCAACACAAAGTGCCGAAGCGTCATACGAAACTGAATTTGCAACATCCGCATCACCATTAACATAAATCTCTCCTGCGGTGGTTCTGATTGAACCATGGCCGTATACATTACCGTTTACATACATATTGCCTTCGTTAAGGATTGAAATATTGTCATAGTGTTCTTTAACTTCAAGCGCTCCTCCGCCGTCCAAAGCAAAGTTTGCACCCGAATTATTGGCGAGGTATTTTATAGTAAAGTTTTTGCTTGACTCAACATAAAGATTACCGTAGTTTTTAATTCTCTCTGCCGTAATGCTCTTGAGCAAAAGATTTGTTCTGTTTACAAGATAACCGTTAATTGTAAGTTTGCCGTTGTACAAAAACGAACAATTTTCAAAAATCTCGATATCATTTGTTGTAATATTGCCCTTGTTTACATAAAGAGCACTGTTTTTATGGCAGGAGAACACAGCATCAACATTAAGGGTTCCGCCGTCAACAAAAATATTTGCATAGTTGTTGATTGTAGCCGCCCCAAGAGAATATGATGATGAATCACCGACATAAATTATTGAATTATCTTCACCGTTTTTGCCGTTTGAATTGTTATTAATCGTAGCGGTTACGGCAAGAATACCGTGACTGTAAACCTTGCCGGTATTTAAAAGATTACCTGCTGTTGATTTACCGAAGCACTCAAACTTACCGCTGTTTGTCATATCACCCGAAACATTGATTTCCTTGTTTGAAACAAAGTCACCTCTATTGTCAAGAGTTGTGATATTTGATACAGCCGAACTGTTTCCGCCGAATACTTCAATAACACCGTTTGCATTGTTTACAATAGCCGAAGATGTTCCCTTAGAAAGAAACGAAACGCTGACAACGCCGCTGTTAACAAGTTCTGCAAACTTACCGTCATTATTTGAACAAATAAAGTTGCTGTTTGTAACGGTACCGTTTGAAGCGATTGTGCCCGCAACACTGATTTCACCGCTGTTTTCAACATCATTAAATGTTGCACCGTATGATGTGACTTGAATTTTACCGGTGTTTGTAACTTTTCCCGTAAATTCGGCAGTACCGTTGAGTTTCAAATCAGCCGTGTTTGTAATTGTTTCGATCTGCGAATTACCGTTAACCTCAACAAAACCGTTGTTGTTTACACTGCCCTCTAATGTAAGAGAATTGTCAACCTTAACGGTTGCGTCGGCATTGTTTGTAAACGAGATGCTTTTAGCCATAGTCATTTTGTTTAACTGAATGTTACCTGTGTTTACAACATTTTTCGCAGTAAAGTTACCCTTGCAAATAACAGCACTTTCTTTTTCGTTGGTGAGATTGTCCAAAGTACCGTCCTTGCTTATGTAAACTGTCGAACCGCGTGACTTTGCCGTGTTATACTTGTTGTTAATTGTACCCTTTTCTGTCGAGCCGTAAACCTGAAGGATATTGTAATTGTTAACAACTCCCGAACCTGAAAGTGTGCCTTCGTTACCCGGATTTGTTCCGCTCGGAGCAAGACCAACAAGAATCTCACCGAAGTTTTCAGCCGTGCCGTTTATTGTGAGGGTTTTTGTTGCGAGGAATGTTCCGTTTGGAGAAACATTGACATCCTTAACCGTACAACTATCTTCAACCAAAAGTTTAGCGTTGTCGTTTACTGTAATGCTGTTTGCGGAATCAATCTGCTCAATCTTTACATCTGAATTGATAACCAAATTATTGACATCGAGAGTGCCGATATATGTTGATGTGCCGTCATTGATTGTAAGATTATTTACGGTAATACTGCTATCCTTTGGAACGCAGAATCCACCGCCCTGTTCAACTGTGAGGTCGTTAATATTAAGACCCGGAACCGAAAGGTAGCTTCCGTTATAAAGTATATGATTGCCATTGCCCTTTTGGAAACCGGAAATTGTACCTGTTGCGCCAAGTGCAAAGACTTTGTTTTCAGGGCTTCTTTTGAACACAAGACCTCCGCAATTAGAAATTGATTGACCTGAAGAATTTTTGCCAAGGAGAAGTTTTACACCCGGATTGAAAGTGAGTGTCTTACTGTCCTGAAGATAGATTTCTTCTGATGCAAAAATGTGAGCATTCTCGGCAAATTCTGTTGTTCTGACATCCATCTTTTGGCAGATAACATTGCCAAATACAGAGGTGTACTCTTTACTGCCGGTATTGCTCTTAATCATATCGGTAACAATAAGAGAACCGGAGTCGCAATCATATCTTGTTGCTTTGATTCTATGCTTCTTGTCACCTTGAGTTACAAGAACAGAACCTGTTTTCATAGTTAGGGTGTATTCACCGCTTACATTAACAACACCGTCTTCGGTATTGTCCGCCCATTCAGCAGGTCTGTTTGCAACAACAACAGCATTTTCTCCAATAGTGATGTCACCACTGCTGTTTGTTGAAAGGTCTCTGCCAAGGAAGGTTTGAGAACCTTCGCCGAAAATCATATTTCCGCTACCGCCGGTACCAAGAGGAGGAGCTTTTTTGTAGAAAATAGCTCTTTGGCAGAAAATCTTGCCGTTCATAACAATGTCAGAACCGTCATTTTTTTTGATGTCGCCGATTGCATAGATTTCACTACCTTTTTCGGCAACCATAGTATTCATAGAAACAGAGTATTTATCTTTTGTGTTTGCTTGATTTGAAACAACAACGGAATTTTCTCCAACAGTAAATTTTCCGCCAACTCGGATTTCATAACCACAAATGAGCTTTGAGTTTTTACCGATAGTGAGAGAGTTACCGTCAACATATACATGACCGTCAACAATTACAGTTGTGTTGTCGCCGATAGTCAAATTACCGATTTCATTTTCAATATTTTTAGTTACATATAAATATGTATGCTTTTCGCTATCTGAATCATCACCGATAGTAGATGGTGCCTCTCCACTAGATAATAAAATACTTCCATCTACCTTAACCGAATGTCCTGACTTGACCTTTACTCCGTAATATCCATGTTTTTTGCCCAATTCAGTATACTTAGGATTTTTGATTTCTCCATATGTTGTTTTATTATTTAATTCATATTGCCAATCTGATTTAAAGTTTGATCCTGATGAACCGATAGTACCTGTGCCCCAACCTGTTGTAGATTCAAGAACACGGAGTTCATTGTATTTGTCATTTACCTTTTTGCCGATTTGTTCAGCATTCAGCTTAAAATCATTACGAGTTTCCGCAACAATGCTGTCAACAGACTTTTCAACATTGTTATCCTGTCCCGGGAGCAAACTTTCGTAAGAATACTTCTCGTTGACAACTGTGCCGTCAAGCTTGGTGTAATTTTTTGAAATATTGGCAGTGTTTGTTGTTTCCACACCAACGCTGTTTTCAAGTGTATATCCAAGGTCGGCAAGAGATGCCTCAATCAAGGTTTTATAGTGAGATTCGACAGGGTCGAGTCTCAAATCGGCAGGGACCATCAACTCTTGGTTGGTGATTTCTTTGGTAATTTCCTTGATTTTGCTGATTTTTAAATCAAAATAATTTTTCTTTGTACCCTTACTCATAAGGAATACAGCGTCCTCTTCCGGAGCGACATCCGAGAAATTACTTTGGTCCGAAAGCATAAGTGTGTTTTCGATATAATGCTTTTTCTTTGCTACTGCATAACTGCCGTAGTGCTTGTCATAATCGTGAACAGACGGATCATTATAATCATCATCAACAAGCACATCTTTTTTTTCAAACTTCTTTACTGCATCTTTGCCGTATTTATCTGCATTTTTCTTTGCATAAGAATCAACAACATTTTTAGCGGTGTTGAGTTTGCCGTTTTTGTCATAAATATTTACACCGTTGAACTTGGTGTGATGCTCATCATCACTTCCGTACTTGGCAAGTGTGTATGAATTAACATCCATACTATTACCGGATGAGTCGGTTGAAGTGAGTTTGAACTTCAAAAGAGGAGAAGTTTCCTTGCTTGTAAGCACACCCGATGTTGAAAACGAGTTGTCAACATAAGTATTAGCTTCGCCTTCAGGAACTTTAGACGGGTCATTTGTTGCATCTGCGGCGCTCTTTGAAAATGTGTCGTCTTTGTTTTCAACAGTTGCAAGAGTGTTTTTGAGATTAATTGTTTTTTCAAGCCCGGCTTGTGCCTTTCTGACTGCATCCTTTATACTTGTTGCATCTGATGTGTCTGAATTTTGTTCATTATCAGCCTTGAGTGTTGTTGAATTTCTTATAGAACGATTAACCGCTCTGATGAAGTACGGCTTAAAGTTTGGTACTTCAATATAACTTGAATATTGTCTGAATGTTTTTGCAATTGCAAAACGATAGCCTGCTTCTGCCTGCTCTGTTGTTTGGTTGAGCTTATGCATCTGCACAACATTTCTATTGGTGTTTTCGCAATCAGCAATATAAAGTTCTGCAGTTTGGTCGCTATCGGTTTTTGTAAATGTGATAACGCTGTTTTCCTTGTCTACCTTTGTGCCGTCATACTGAAGCAATGTTGTTTCGTTTGCCACAGGGTCAATGCCCTTTGACAAAACAGGCGCAAGGAAATTGGTCAAAGTGTTGCCACCCTGAGCCTCAAGCATAACTTGGTTTGCCATAGCATTTGTTGCGGCATAAACAATCGACTTTTGGTTTACAAATTCATACTTTCCCTTTGAAATATAATTTAAATTATCAGCTTGATTGATAACAGCATTGTATTGAACCTCCGGAAGAGTAACACTGTTTTCCATATATTCTTCTGCTGTTTCTCTATAGGCGTTTCTCAAGCTCTCTGTGCTTGTAATTCTATCAAAATCCAAATGATTGATTACATTGAGTGCAACTTGTGTTTGCTCAACATACTGATAGTTTCTTACAAAAACACGGGTATTAATGTCTTGTTGAGAACCAATGACAACGCCGACAAGAGAATTGTTTGCAATCTTGCCTGCTGAAAAATCAATCTTATTAACAGCGGTGAAATGAACCTGATTGTAATCATCTTCGGTTTGAACATCGCCTATACATTTTCTATAATCACTTTGGCAAACATCACAATAAGTGTTTACATAATTCCTTTTACACAACGACTGGCAGATGCATTTTTCTTCCTTACCCTCGTAATCTGCGTCTTTGCTGCGGCTTGCCTGAATTGCGTTTACACCGATGCTGATATCAGAGTTTGAGTGAACATCGGCATTGATAATAGCGTGAGAAAGGCTGGCATTTACAAGTTCGTTATAGTTTGGTTCTCCACCGGTCCAGCCAATGATTTTTTGAATAAGGTCCTCATTGATTTTATTAATGAGGTTAACAAATATATTTGTAATTTCCTGTGCATTATTTGTTCTGCCGTTAATCTTAAGTGCCATTTCTTTGTAATTATCTTTTATTTCCGGTGAATTGGCAAAAATGGAATACTTAAGAGTTTCCGGCATTTTGTTATATTGAATATCGCACTTGGCATAACCGGACTTGACGAGAGGTCTGTCTCCGATTCCCGAAAGTGCGGTAAGGTAGCCTTTACGAGTTATTTTTACAGTAACTTTAAGATAGCCTGATGAAATATACTGCCCGTCATCTGCGTCTTTTGCCGCCTCGGTCAAAATACCTTTACGGTCAATTACAACAACAGAACTTGGTTTGTCAGCATCGCCATAGGAGATTTTGGTTTTCAGGTTGCCTGAAGTGATTGTACCAACTTTTCCGTTAGCGATATCAACGCCATTTTCCTTCATATATTTTTCAACGGTAGTCTTGATCGCAGTATCATCTGCCATAAGATTATGCGCAACGGAAACAGTCGCAGAATCCACCGCATTCTGCAACTTTGCCGATTGATAATATATCAAACCGAAATCAACGATAAGCGCAAATATAGTTAAAATAAGAATACTTGCAAATACCGAGATAAGCGCTATATCACCGTTTTCTTTTCGTCTAAACAACTTTTTCAAGGCAATCACTCCTCTTGTTTATTGTTGATAGTTACTGTTTAGGCAGGAATTATTGGATATCCTCTGCCTTTGAGTGAGCAAGCGACAACTCTGTTTGAAGTCTGAAAATCAAATCTTCACACTTGTCAATTGCATCCTCATATATTCTTGAAATTTGAATGAAGCGCTCATCGGTAACATTGGTGTAGTTTTCCTCTGCGCTTGTTCTCAAATTGTTAATTTCCGAACGATTTTTGTCAACCTTCTTTGTAAGATGAGCCACATCTCTCTTCAAGTTCTCATTTTCTTTTGAGAGTTTTCTGTTTTCATCTCCCAAAAGTCTGTGTTTGCTTACAAGAGAGTCATATTTTTCCTGCAATTCCTTGAGTTGAGAATCGTCAACAACCTTGACAGCCTTTGGAGCTTCGTTGATTTTTTTCATCAATCTTTCTTTTTCTTCAGCTGCAAATTCATTTTTTGCAGTGAGGCTCTTAACCTGTTCTTTAAGCTCATTAACCTCGTATTCAAGCATAGAATTTGTGTTTCGAAGGTCTTTAACCTGATTGTCAAAGTTCTCCGAAGCGTTCTTTTGCACTGTGATAAGGTTTGAAATATATTCATCAACCTGTGCCGTGTCATAGCCCCTAAGTGATTTGTCAAATTCTACCTTGTTATTGCCCAAAATTTGGCTTCTGTCTACAATTTCTTTGTTACTCATTAATCTCCACTCCAAGTTTATAGTTTATTTGAAAGCTAAAACATCACCGACATTTATGCCGAGTTTTTCAGCTGTGCCCGCATTCAGTTCGAGGATTTTCCTTGCATTTTTAACCTTTTTTCTAACCTTGTGCGGAGGAACTGCAGGGTCAATAAAAAGTACCCTGTTGTCCCTGTCAAATGCAACAGTATCTATGGCAAAACGCATACCGAAAGTGTGAATTTCATCGCACGGGGTAAGAAGCAATCCGTGATTTTCCGCCATACTTTTGCGGTACATCAAGCCCATAAATCTGCGCACAAAATGATTTGCATTTTCTACTTCTTCTACAAGCAGTTCGTCGCCCTTGTATGCCTTTAACATTTTCATCCGAACATACCACCGCCACCGAATTGATCCATTACCTGAATAATTACCGGACCCATAATGATACAAATGATAGCCGGCAAAATCAAAAGAACGGTAGGAATAGTCATTTTTGTCGGAACTTTTGCTGCCTTTTCTCTGATTTCTTCTCTCTTCGCAACACGAAGCTGTTCAGACTGTGCGGCAAGTACATTTGTAATCGGAATACCAAGTGTGTTCGCCTGAATAACGGCTGAAACAAAGGTTTTAAGCTCGTCAACATCAGTTGAATCCGAAAGTGCCTTGAGTGCGTCATTCCTACTTTTACCAAGTTGAATTTGCTTAAATACAGTTACAAGTTCATCAATAAGCGGACCTTCCATACGCTCCGACACCTTGAGAAGTGATGCGTCAAAGCTAAGACCTGCTTCCATACAAACGCTGAGCAAATCGAGTGTGTCAGGAAGTTGTGCTCTGATTGCATTTTGGTGACCTTTAATCTTTTGCTTAAGAATTAATGTTGGAGCAAGCACCGAGAACACTGAACCAATAATAATTACGAACCAAAAATAATTTGTTACATCCATCAAAAGCACGCCGATACCGGTGAAAACAATTGTGCCCACAACAGCAACAGCGGTTTTAAGATAGGTAAAACTACCTGTTGACATATGTATGCCTGCTTTACGAAGCTGGAGCGCAAGTTTTTCGGTTTCCTGTCTTTTACGAGCAGATTTTGTTTGCTTATTGCCCTGAGCGTCAAGGTTTGAAAGTTTTTTAACAAGTGGCTTAATATTACGGTCATAGAAAGAAGATTCAATATTTTTATACTCTGCTGTAACAACCTCTTTGCCGATAGACTTCATTCTTTTAAGGTTGTTGTCTTCTTCTTTACCTTTTTTGCCAAATATTGCTATGCTCAAAACCAAAATAAGCAATGCATATGCAATTACCAATACAGCTACCATAGCGTTTCTCCTACATCTTAATGGTGATAATCTTCTTTACAGCAACGAAGCAAAGAACCTCAAGTCCTGCCGCAACGCCCAAAAATACATGTCCCAAAGTTGTTGTGAACAACGGCATAATGAAATCTCTGTTTATCAATAAAAACAGCAGACAAAGAATGATTGGCATAGAACCTACCATGATGGCAGTTGACCTACCGGAAGCGGTAGAAGCCTTAAGTTCTTGCTTAAGTTTCATTTTTTCCTTAATAGAATTTGCAATACCTTCCAAAATTGATGAAAGGTTACCACCGGTTTGTCTTTGAATAAGAACAGATGAAACCATAAGTGGCAAATAGTCGCTCTTGATTCTCTTGTTAAGTCGCTCAAGAGCCTCATCCATAGGCATACCCATTGACATTTCTTCAAGAACAATCGAAAATTCCGAAGAAATTGGATCCGGCATATCCTTTGAAATAGCCTCCATTGCCTGAGTGAAACTCAAACCTGCACGAAGTGAACTGCAAGAAAGCATAAGTGCGTCCGAAAGCTGAACATCAAACTTTTTTACTCTCTGCTTTTGCTTGATTTTTACTATTGCAAATGGAATCATTGCACCGATAACTGCGGCAATAATTGCAACGGTAATTAAGCTGTCGGATATAAGAAGAATAAAGAGTGCCGGCAAAACCGCAACTATTATCCAAATAATTATAAATTCCTCGGGACGCATCTTTATATCCGCACTTTGAAGCTGACTGTAAAGTGCCGATGCAAATTTTACAAAAAAGCCGTTTTCGGTTTCTTTTTTTCTTCTCGTTTTCTTTTTATTTTTTACAAGAGAAACCTCTGTGTAGCCCTCCTTCTTTTTAAATTCCTCCATTCTCTTGTCAGTGGCGATTTTTGAGGCGCCAAAAGTATATGACAAGATAAAAGCAATAACAAAAGCAAGCAGAGCAAATGCCACTGTAATTATGATTACACTAATCGTTGAACCAGTCATTGTTAACCACTACTCCGTTTTCTCTGATTTTTTCAACACATTTAGGAATGATACCGGTAGGCTTAAACACACCCTTAAACTTACCGTTTGAATCGTATTCACCCTCGGTTTCATAAGTGAATATATCCTGCATTCTGACAACATCACCCTCCATACCGACAATTTCGGAAATAGAGGTTACTTTTCTTGAACCGTCACGCAAACGAGCCTGCTGAACAATAAGATTAATAGCAGATGAAACCTGATCTCTGATAGCCTTTGACGGCAATTCGGAACCGGACATCATAACCATTGTTTCAATACGGGAAATGGAGTCTCTCGGCGAGTTGGCGTGGATTGTTGTAAGTGAGCCGTCGTGACCTGTGTTCATTGCCTGAAGCATATCCAAGGTTTCTTCGCTACGAACCTCACCTACGATGATACGGTCGGGTCTCATACGAAGGGAGTTAACTACCAAGTCACGGATACTGACTCGGCCCTTGCCCTCCATGTTAGCCGGACGGGCTTCAAGAGTGAGAACATGCTCCTGATGAAGCTGAACTTCGGCAGAGTCTTCGATTGTAATAATTCTTTCGTCCGAAGGAATGTATGACGAAAGTACATTAAGAAGTGTTGTTTTACCCGAACCTGTACCGCCGGATACGATAATATTGAGCTTACCTTTTACGGCAGCCTCCAAAAATTCAAGCATTTTTGGTGATATAGAGCCCCATTTTACAAGGTTATCGGCTGTAATCGGAGTTTTGCCGAACTTACGAATTGTAAGAATAGGACCGATAAGTGAAAGGGGCGGGATAATTACATTTACACGGGAACCGTCAAGCAAACGGGCGTCACACATAGGGCTTGATTCATCAACATGTCTGCCAACCTTTGATACGATTCTGTCAACAATCTGCATAAGATGGTCGTTGTCTTTAAACTGAATGTCGGTAAGAACAAGCTTACCTTTTGATTCAACATAAACATGGTCGTAGCCGTTTACCATAATTTCGGAATATTTGTCGTTGTCAATAAGCGGTTGAATCGGACCGAAGCCCATAATGTCGTCAAAGAGTTCCTTTTTGACCAATTCTCTGTCAACTCTCGGAATACTGAAATCCGGTCGTTCAACATATTCGTCAATGAGCTTTCTCATTCCTTCATCGGAAACATCGGCATTATCGCTACCAAGCTGTTGCTCAATAATCATTGAGTGAATTCGTGCCTTAACATCCGAATATCTGTCCTCAAGAACCGGTCTGATTTTGTCCGAGGATTCGTGATTTGCAAACGCTGACTGTGTTGCTCCCTCCTCGTTTGTAGATGTTGAACTGTATCTGTCAAGTAATCCCATTTATTTATCTTCTTTCATCAAACTTAAAAATTATTTAGCAAAAAGTCCTTTTTTCTTTTCCTTGCCTTTTGCCTTTGCAAGTCCCTCTTTGCCCTCTCTTTCAAGAATTACCTTTTCGGTAAAAGCATTGAGTTCCTTTGAAAATGCGGCTCTCGGCTTGTACGAAACAGCCGGTTGACCGCTGTTAAGAGAATCGTTAATTGTTTTAAGGTCGCTTGAGAATATTGCATAAGCGTCCATATTCAAAATATTTTCGTAATCGCTGATTTTAACATTGTTTTTCTTTGTGTTTTTATTGATAATAAGCTTAACCTTGTCGCTTTGATTGATTTGATACAAAACATTTTGGCAAAGTTTTGCACGCTTAAGCGACAAAATGTTGACATCGTTTACCATAAAGATTGTATCACTTGATTCAAGTGCAGTAATAACCGGGTCGGTAAGGTTACAGCCGCAATCAAGAATAATGTATTCATAATAATTTCTGGCTACATCAATAATAGCTTTTACATGACCTGACTGCACATATTCTGCAAGCTCCGGTGATGAAGGAGAAGCAAGCACCGAAAGACCCGAAGCGTGAGTAACGGTGCAGTTTGTAAGATTGTCAATAGAAATACCGAGCGTATCTCTTACAACATCAACTATGGTTTCGGTTGGATTAAGGTCGAGCGCCATATCCGAGTCGCCAAACTGAAGGTCGAGGTCAACAAGAAGTGTCTTTTTGCCACGGCTTGCAAGATTTACTGCAAGGTTGGTGGAAATTGTTGTTTTGCCAACACCGCCCTTACCGCTGAAGAAAGAATAAACATGAGATCTTGTCTTGCGTTCAACATTGATTTTTTTGCTGAGTTTTCTTTCGCTGTTGATGACGCCTTCAAGATTTTTTGTAAGTTCTTCGGTTAAAATGTCAAGGCTCATAACCTGGCGAACACCGTAACGAGCCGCAGCATTAACGAGGTCAACAGTCACTTCATCGGTCATAATAACCGGGGAGCATCCGTTTGATGCAAGCTCCATATCCTCAATAAAGTCAAAGAACTTTTCATCAATATTTTCACTTTCGGTTGCAAAAATTACAACATCAGGTGAATATCCCAAAATTCTTGTTTTTGCTTCATTATTAAATTCGCTGTAACCGATGATTTCAAGTTTTTCGGGATCAATTTTGTTTTTGATGTTTACCTTAATTTCCGTTTGTTCAGCACAAACGACAATATTTATCAAATCAGCCATATGTTTTCTCCTAATATTTTTTTATTCTGCAAAAATCATTATTGAGCATCCGCAGGCTTGGTTGTCGGCACAGGAGCATTATTTCTGTGCTTCAAAACAAGCTTAAAGGAATTCTCATTTTCGATTTTATAAAGTGCGAGTGCCTGCTTTTCGGTAACAACAACAGTAAGTGTGTTGTACTCGGTGAGTGCTGTTCCCGAAGCAGAAGCGTTCTTGCTGGCAGTAGCTGTTGAAACTCTCAAAATCGGAAGATTTTTGTATGCAACCTTGGATTTTTTCTTGTTGCCGTCATACACCAAAACATCAACCTTGTCACCCTCATTGATGTAGCCGTCAACACTTGTTACGCTTGCCGCATTAAACGAATAAGCAACCTTGCCCTTTGGAAGTTTAAGTGAAAGAGCAACATCTGCACCGCCAAGGTCTTCAATTCTCTTTATATTAATCGGCTCACCTGCATAAAGCGGGTCAATTGTTACCTTTCCGATAAGTTGATCTTGTTCGGTTACAACAGTTTCGGTATTAACATCTGCGGCAACAACAGTCTTTTTTGTGAATACGCCTGCATCTTCCGCAAACATTTCCTCTGTGATGCTTGAGTTCTGTGACATATCGTTTACAGGAACGATAACTTCAACTGTGTCGGCATCCTTGATGGTTGTCTTTTTGTCGATTTCGCTTGCAAAGAAATATGTTGCGAAACCTGCGATTAATGCAAAAACTACTGCGATCAAATAAACTTTTTTCATTTTGTTCTCCTTATGTAAGTTTTGTGTTGACAAAACTTTTTAATTATTATTCAAAGAGCATTATATATGCTCTCAAAATTATTATATATAAATATTAAGTGTAGAAATCTTAATGTCCGACAGTAGGCTGTTCAACGATACTGTTGGCTTCCACTTTGTAAACCGACTTGCACCTAAGCGTACGAGTCATACGGCTTTGTCCGGGTTCTGCATCCCAATTTACAAGCGGACTTATTGCATGATGAGTGCCGGTAACAAGAACGGAAACATCTCCGTTTGAGCGATTTGACACCTTATATTCTGCAACGGACGGGTCGGTAAGGAACTCTTTGTCGTACGAATAAGCAATAGTAACCTTGACATCCGTAAAATTTGACGGTACGGATGACTTGACCTGATACAATATTCTTTTTTCTTGGTCTGTCAAAGGGCAATTTTCATCTTCAACCGAAACATTTTCGTAAGTTAAATAATTATCATATTGAGAAAGCTCATATGTTTTGCTGAAAGATGTGGCTACGCCTGTTGGAGAATACTCAACATCCGGTCGTTTGGCTGATTGATCATACGCAACACGAGTATATTCAACACAGGCAATACGAGCTGCATTTCTTGCTGAATTTTCTACTCCGAGTTGGGTATAAAAAAGCCATCCAAAATCAAGTACCAAAGCCAACAAAAGCATAAACACGGGCAATACAAGCACAAATTCAAGCATTGATTGACCGTCTTCGGCTTTTCCCCTTTGATAAAGTCGATAATATAATTTTTTCAAGAGATTTCACCTCTTAATACTTATTTACAATAATTTAACATAATGCCTAATTATGAATAGTGGGGCAGGTGACCCTGCCCCAAAATCATTTTGAATTTTTACGAGACTAATATTAGTCAACAACGATATTGTTCATCTTTTCGTTAGTCTTGTTGCCGATCTCCTTAGATTTGCTCTTAACTACCAAGAGAACACCGATAAGTACAAGTGCTACGAGAGCAATGATAAGAACATACTCAATCATGCCCTGACCGTTTTCGTCTTTAATAAAATTCATCATAATAATTTACTCCTTTATATTAATTTATTTATGATTTTGATTATTAAATCTCAATCTGCCCAACCATATTTTCGATAAATGGGAAGCAAATAGAAATTACCGAGCCTAAAGAGATTAGCGGGCCGAGAGGAATCATTGTTTTGATTCCGCCCTTTTTGGTTGCCTTGAGATAGATGAGGCAAACAATGGCGAGCAATCCCACAAGCACCATTGATTGGAGAAATGCGGTGAAATAAATACACAAGCCAAGCACGGCACAGTATTTTGTGTCACCGGCACCAACCGGCACTTTGAGCAGAGTGGTGAATGCACAGGAAGCAAATCCTATGAAGAAACCGAACCCTGCGGTGAGCAATATCATTACATCCTTTTCTGCTACACAGTAGTATGTAAGATAAACTGCCTGAATTATTATCATAAGCAGAAGCAGAGGATTTGGAATTTTCCTAACCAATGAATCCACAACTGCTATTGATGCGATTGGAATGAGGAGCAACTCGTTTCTTATTGCGAGTGCCGTATCCGTTGAGGTCAGCATAACTGCCACGGAGGCAACTACTGCGACAACTATCGACATCACCTTGAAAAGCGGTGTGTCAATCGGTGCAGCCTTGACGGGGTCTTCTGTTCGTTTGAGCGTCAACTTCTTTGAAAGGAAGATTGTGACAACTCCAAGGATTAAGCCCCAGCCCGCTCCGATTAAAATCTTAATCAAAATTGAATCTGTAAACATTTAATCTCCTGTGGAACATTTGCTGTTCCTTAATACAAGATTACTACTTTTTAAACAAAAATTCAATGAAAAATTCACAGATTCTTAATTTTTGTAAGGTTTTCCTATTTGAAAAAATGATTTTGTGCAAATTGCACAAAGAAAATAAACTTTCGTTAATTTTTAGTTAAGAATTTACTGTATATTTTTTGATTTCAAACTCAGAATTATTATACATTGCAAGTTTCCTGTCAAAATCTTCCTGGGCTTTTTGACTCTTTTTTTCGTTGCAATACTTCAATTTTCGGTCATCAAGGTCTGCCTCATAGAACATAAATTTGCCACCCTTGGATTCCGCTTTTGCAAACTGATGTATAAGCTTTTCGCCTTTTTTCACATCTGTGAACTCAATTTCGGTTGAATCAAAATACAAAGAAAATTCTGCATCGGCTCCTGTTACACCTGCTCCGCTCTTGAAATTTTGTTCCATCACATAATTATACGCTTCAAGTGGGGTGGACTTACTTGATTTTTGTGCAAAAGTAACAGAATAGTCTTTTTTTGTTGATATATCCTGCGCCACCATTCGTGCACATTTATCCAAAACAGGAGAAACGCCTGCTTCGGCGAGAGCCTGCATCCAACCGAGCCAGCCATAAAGGGCAGTGTATCTTTCAACGCTGATAACTGCGCCGTCATCGGTCAAATTGTTTGCAATTGCCGTTGCAAGAGGAGAAAAAGCCTGCTGGTATGCGTTTTCTCTTTCGCTTCTTTCGCCGATAACGCTGACTCCGCTTGTCTGCTTTTGTGCAATGTCAAGAAGTCCTCTGAACGAAGTGGCAACGCTTGCCTTTTCGTCAAGCACAAAGTCATATATATCCGCTGTAACAAATTCTACATTTGAAAGACCGAGTCTTTCGGCAAGAGCCTTGGCATTGTTGACGGCAAGTTCGTTTTTGTCCACGCCGACAACTCTGCACTCCGGATACTGCTGTGCGATGAAGCAAGTTACAAGACCGCAATCGCAACCTACATCAAGCACTGTGCCATGGAAATACTCCGCACTGTCAATAATCATATTGCCGAGATGCCTGAAAAGTCCGCTGTCAAATGCGGCAGAAACACAGAGTGAGCCGTCAAGCGTTCTGTTTTTCAATTTATAAAAATATTCGTTATTCGAATTTTGCCCCTTTGCTCTCGAATTGAGAGTGTCGGCAAGTTCCTTGACATAGCCCTTGTCGGTTTTCATCATAAGATTTGCCAAAAAGTCGTTTGTGTTCTTGTAATACTTCAGGTCAAGCGCCTGCATATAATTGTCTACTTGCTCGTAAGTTTGCATAGTATAACCTCACATATATTAATATATGTATATATTACCAATAAGATTATACCCCTGTCAAGTGGGCATAACAAAAGCCTCCAACCAAATAAGCCTCCCCTTAAATATATAAGGGGAGGTGGATTTTGCGTAGCAAAAGACGGTGGGGTTTTACTTATTAAATTTAACCCCTCAGTCGCGCATAAAGCACGACAGCTCCCCTTGCAACAAGGGGAGCCGGAATTAGGCTTATTTATAAAGAGCACCGTATGTTTTGCAAGCCTCGTAATCTGCTGACTGAACATCATCTGTGCCGAATGCTGCCCAACACTGCGGACGGAAAATTCTGTCGTCCGAAACATTGTGCATATTTACAGGAATGCGGAGCATTGAAGCAAGAGTGATGAGCTTGTCGCCGACATGACCGTAGATTGTTACGCCGTGGTTAGCGCCCCAATTTGCCATAACGCTGTAAACATCCTTGAATGCGCCCTTGCCTGTGAGGGTCGGAGCAAACCAAGTTGTAGGCCAAGTCTTGTCTGTACGCTGGTCGATATTGTTGTGGATTTGGTCAGGGAGGTCAACCGTGTAGCCTTCTGCAAGCTGAAGAACAGGACCGATACCGTCAACAATGTTGATACGGAGCATTGTTACAGGCATTTCTGCCTTGCAACGGAAGTGTGATGAAAATCCGCCGCCACGGAAATATTCATAGTTTGCTCTGCACCAATCTGTTGCATCAATGCAAGCCTTGATGTCGGCTTCTGTCATCTTCCAGAACGGTTTCATGCAGCCTTCGCCGTTTTCGTTCTTTGAAGCACCGCAACCGTCAAGTGCAGTTGCACCCGAGTTGATGAGGTGAATGAAGCCGTCTTTTGCAACGCCGTCAGGACGCATACCTGTTACACGCTCGCAAGCGTCAGGGCTCCAATATGTACGAACATCGTGGAAGCAAGGTGCTGTATCTGAAACAAGAGTGCCGAGAATCATTGAAGCACCGTTGAGTGTGTCGTTTTCTGTTGCGAAAGGAGTTGGCATCTTCTTGCCGTTCCAGTCAAATGTTGAAGCCATAATAGCCTCTGTGAAGTCTGCGTTCGGAAGCCAGTCTGTCCAGTTTCTCTGTCCTTGGAAACCACCTGCAACAGCGTTTTTGCCGAGTGCTTCCTCGTGCCAGCCCATTTCGTCAAGCTTCTTGTTGCCGAAAAGAATGTCACGAACAATAAGTGTCATCTTTGTGATGAACTCCCAATCCTTGTCAGGAGAAACAACCTTTGACTTTCTGATGATTTCAGGAAAGTCCTTGCCTGCGTTTACATCAAAGCCTTCCTTGCAGTTAGCCTTTACCCAAGCGATAGCCTTGTCGTATTCATCGTGGTCGTAGATTTCAAGAGTTATTCTGCGCACGATTTCTGTCATATCAACCCACTCGGGACGGATGCCTAGATACTTCTGGAAGAAATCAGCATCACAATATGAGCCTGCGATACCCATTGCGATACCGCCGAGGTTTACATATGACTTGTTCTTCATCCAACCAACAGATACGGCACATTTTGCAAAACGCAAAATCTTTTCCGCAACATCGGCAGGAATTGACTTGTCGTCCATATCCTGAACATCGTGGCCGTAGATTGAGAATGCAGGCATACCCTTTTGTGCATAAGCAGCCATAACAGCGGCAAGATAAACCGCACCCGGTCTTTCTGTGCCGTTGAAGCCCCAAACAGCCTTGATTGTTTTTGGATTATTGTCATATGTTTCCATACCATAGCACCAGCAAGGTGTTACGGAAAGAGTTGCAACAACATTTTCTGTTGAGAACTGTTCCTCGCAAGCAGCAGCTTCTGCGCCACCGCCGATAGTTGTGTTTGAAACAACGCACTGAACAGGTGTTCCGTCAGGATAGCAAAGAGTTTCTTCAATGAGCTTTGCGGCAGAAGTTGCCATACCCATTGTTTGCCCTTCAAGACTTTCACGCACTCCGCCCCATCTGCCGTCGATTACAGGACGGATACCGATTTTAGGATAATTCATAAAAATTTACTCCTTTACAAATTTATTTTATAGCGTTTAAAAATTTTTCGTAAGCCTCCTCAAAACTTTGAGGATTGATTGGCTTGTACTCTTTTAGATTTTCCTGTGACTTGATAATTGCTCTGCCGGCATTGACATCTTCAATATCGCCGAGTGCGATGAGCTGAAGAATAATATTGCCGAGAGCGGTCGCCTCTGTCGGACCTGCAACAACAGGCAAATTGAGGCTGTCGGCTGTCATTTGACAAAGGAAGCTGTCCTTTGTGCCGCCGCCGAGGAGATGAAGCACATCAAAGCGTTTGCCCGTGTTTTCTTCAATCTGCTTGATTGCAAAACGGTACTTCATTGCAAGGCTCTCGTAGATACATCTAACCAACGCACCGTCCGATTGAGGCTCGCCCTGACCCGTCTTTTTGCAATAATCACGGATTTTTTTAGGCATATCCTTTGGAGAAGAAAAGATGTCCTCGTCAGGGTCAATGAAAAATTCAAACGGTTTTTCATCCCTTGCAAGCTGTTCCATATCGTTATAGGAATAGTCCTTGCCCTCTTCTCTGAAATTGCGTCTGATTTCCTGAATCAGCCACAAACCGCTGATATTTTTTAGATAATTGATTTTGCCGTTTGCACCGAGTTCGTTTGAAAGTTCGTCCTCCATACTCTTTTGAGTGAGAATCGGCTCGTCACTTTCACAGCCGATGAGCGACCAAGTTCCGCAAGAGAGAAACGCCGGCTCTTCGCCGTCAACGCTCGGCATTGCACAAACAGCGCATTGTGTGTCGTGGCCCGCAACCTTGATTACCTTTATACCATTGTATTCGCCTGCAACGGTTGCACTTTCAACGATAGGCGGAAGCATATTTTCGCTCTTGCCGGTGAGTGCAAAAACATCCTTTTGCCACTCGACATTTTTCAAATCGAGCATTTGAGATGTTGAGGCGATTGTTTGCTCTGCCGTTTTTGCTCCGCAAAGTGCATAAGCAAAGAGGTCGGGCATAAACAGGAACATATCGGCGCTGTCGTTTTCCTCTGTCAAAAGCTGAAAGAGGGTGTTAATCGGCATAATCTGATTGCCTGTTTTTTCGTACAAATCTGTTTGAGAAATGCTCTCAAATATTTTTTGCGGTGCGTCCTTGGTTCTGCCGTCACGGTAGCAAATCGGCAAGTCGGCAATTTCTCCGTCAGCGTTTACAAGTCCGTAATCAACGCCCCAAGTGTCAAAAGCAAGAGAATCCGCATTGTCGGCAAGTTTTATCGCCTTTTTTACTTCACCCAAAAGATACGGAAAATCCCAGCGGAGATGCCCGTCTTTTTCGGTGAGAACATTGTCAAAACGGTGAACCTCGTTGTACTCGATTTTGCCGTTTTTGTATTCGGCAAGGATTGCCCTGCCCGTTGACGCACCAAAGTCGAATGCTAATACTCGGCTCATACTGTTACTACTCCTTTTTTGAGCAAAACATTTGCGTAAATTGCGGTTTCGCCTGTTGCGATGATGAGATAAGCATTCTTTGCTCTTTCATAAAAAGCAAAGCGCTCCGTCATTTCAATATCGTGATGGTCAGGCTCGTATTTGTTTAAAAGCTTGTCGTACTCTGCCCAAATTGCAGGTGTAGGGGTATTGTCACCCTTAACAACTTCCATAAGCGCAACAGGCTTTTCGGTGTATGTATCAAGCGGAATAAGCGACAAAACAGCGTCCAAAACATCGGTTGTTGAATGTCCGTCAGCACGAACAACGATTGCGTTTTTGCCAACGCTTTCGCAAGGGAAATTGCCGTCTGCAATTACAAGTTCATCACCGTGCCCCATCTCGCAAAGAGCCTTGAGGAGTTCGGGTGAAACGATAGGATTGATACCTTTGAGCATAATCAGTCCTCCTTTTTGTGGAGCATTTCGTCCTCAGGATTGAACACCTTATAGCCCGGATGACGACCTGTGATTCTGTAATAGCTTCTGAGGTCGATGAGCTTTTGGATGTTTTCGTGGTCAATGTCGTGGCTTCCGCCGAGGATAACGGCATTGATTGTGATTTTTGCCCAAAGTTCAAGGCTTTCCATTCTGTAAAAAGCTGTGATTACATCACTGCCGACTGCAAGAGCGCCGTGATTTTCAAGAAGCATAACATCGTGCTCCTCAAGATATGGCTCGATTGCATCGGGAACTTCCGTTGTTGACGGAGTGCCGTACGGTGTGAGAGGAACTGCGCCGATCGCAGCAACATCCTCAATCATATTGTACATATCCATTGCCTTGTGAGCCACTGCAAAACCTGTTGCTCCCGGTGGGTGTGCGTGGATTACGCTTGTTACATCAGGTCTTTTGTCGTAGCAACGAAGGTGCATTTTGATTTCGCTTGACGGACGAAGTCCCTCTGCTGCTTCAAGAACATTACCCTCTCTGTCAATTCTGATGAGCTTGTCAGGAGTGATGAACGACTTGCTCATACCTGTCGGTGTTGCAAGGATTGTGCCGTCCTCAAGCAATGCACTTACATTGCCGTCATTGGCAGCAACCCAACCGAGTTGCCACATCTTATGGCACACATCACAGATTTGCTCTTTGATTGTTTCGATATCCATAATTAAACTTCCTTTCGGTTTATAATACTATATTTATATTATACTGTTGATTTTTACCGATAACAAGGTGTATAATGATAAGTAGTAGGACAATATTGACATTTTAGGTGAAATTATGCGATACATAGGCTATCAGGAAAATCAGGTGCGTGGCACTTTTGGATTTCCTATACAATTATATTATGTTGACGCCAATCATCCGCAATACGAAATGCCGTTTCACTGGCATATGGAATGTGAGCTTATCCTTGTGCTTGACGGCAAACTTCAGCTGACAATCAACGGCACGGCATACACCTTGCAAAAAGGACAGAGCGCATTCATCCCCGGAGAGTTCATTCACGGCGGAGTGCCGGAGAGTTGCATATATGAATGTGTTGTTTTTGACATTGAACGATTTTTGGCTCAATCTCCGCAATGCCTTGAAAAATACACCTCGGCGCTTGACAACGGCGATGTTGCGGAAATGATATTTGACGTTAGCTCAAAGTGCGGTCAAATCATTGACGAACTGTTTGTGAATATGGAAAAAGAGGGGTCAAACTACACCTTTACCACAACAGGTTTGCTGTGGCAGTTTATTGGTGAATTGCTTGAGCAAAAAGCACCGCACGGCACAGATGATTTTGACACGGTTTACCGCAAAAACAAGCAGATAAAACGAGTGCTGACAAAAATCAGAAACGATTATTCAAAGCCGTTGACCCTTGATGATTTGGCAAGGGAGGCGCACCTCAATTCGCAATATTTTTGCCGAGCATTCAAGGAACTTACGGGCAAATCGCCGATTGATTACCTCAACTATTACCGCATTGAATGTGCGGCAGAGCAGTTGCGACTGCCCGATTTGTCGATAACGGAAATTGCTTTGTCGTGCGGTTTCAACGATTTGAGCTACTTTAACCGAATGTTCAAACGCAGAAAAAATATGACACCGTCACAATACCGAAACAAAATAATGTAGGGGCGAACTGTGTTCGCCTAAAAAAGGAGATGTTTTTATGAAAAAATTATTATGCGTACTTATGGCAACGGCAATGATTTTCGCTGTCTTTTCAGCCTGCTCAAAACCGACCGAAAACGACAAGCCGACCACCGAAGCACCAACAACCGCCAAAGCCACCACGGGTTTCAACACCGACACCGAGGGACTTATGACGCCCGATGAGGTTATGAACGATGCATCAACCGTTGATTTGAATCACTATATGGAAGTTGAGGGGCTGAAAAAGGCTGAGGAAAAAGATGACGAATCAGCCACAGGAACAATCAGTTATTACGACAAGAACGGCAATATTATATACAAAAAGTATATCGGATACGGCGAAGATTCTTTTGATTATTACATCAAGTCGAATTCCGGCAAGAATTTAACCGTTAAATATATTTTGGAAGACGGCAAAATAATCGGTGTAAACGCCGAGTGCGAGGACTACACAATCTCTTTCAACAAGCTTGACGGCAGTGCAAAATACGGCGCAAACGACATATACATCACTTCGCAAAAGAAGTATAACAGCGATTTTCCGAAAATTGCAGAATACCAATATGACGGCAAAAAGTTCAATCTTGTCGGCAACACATTTTACGGCAAAGACGGTTATTACAGATATTCGTGCACCGATGATAACGGCTCAAAAGCTGAAGATGAACTTATACTTTTTGAAAAAATCGACACCCCGCAGGTCAACAATGATTTGGCAGAAATGGCAAACGACCACAGGGTTTTGAGCGTTGAGTTCATTGAGGGTCAGCACGCAATCAAATACACCGAAGATAAAAACGGCAAAAAATCGTGGTTTATTGACGGTAAAATATACTTTGTGTTTAACAGCAAAAAAGGTGCAGAGCAATTTGCAAGCAAATACGGCTTGACTGCAAAGAATTCGGAATACAACGACAGATACTACACCTGCACCCTCACCGCTTCAATTCCGATTGACGAGGACTACACCGAGTTTTACAGCTTTTCATCGCAGGATTTCAACGACTACATCTTCGGCAGACTTCACCTTTCAAACAACGGCACAATCCTCAACATCACCGAAAACGACACAAACCTTGTATATTATTAAATTTTTTATATTTTAAAAAAATGTGATTATACTATAATAATTGTTATTTGTTGACAAATCACTATTTAAGTGCTAAAATTGTTAATGTAATTCGTAAAAAACTTGTTTTTTACGAATTACATTAATTGATGTTTAATAATATTAGTTATTTTAAAGGGATGTGACAATATTGGAATATAAATTATTATCAAGTTTGTATTATAAAGATATAAACCAATACAATAAATTATATACAACACGATTTACTAACGAAAACACTTATCACTTTAATATTAAAATAAACGATAATGAGGCTTTTTGTTGTCTTGATTCTCAAATTTTTTCTTTATGCGATAAAATTTCAAAAGCAGATAAAAATATATATGCTCTTTCTTCTCAACTTCCTTCAGCAGCAATAACACAATTTGCAGCAAAAAGTCTTGTAGACGAAATAATTTTAACTAATGACATTGAGGGAGTATATAGCACAAGAAAAGAAATTAACCTTATTTTAAATGACGTAAAAAAACGGAATTCAAGAAAAAGATTTGAAGGTTTAGTTGCTAAATATAAAATGCTAAGTCGAACTGAAATTTCTTTAAATAACTGCGAGGACATTAGGCGCATATATGATGAATTGGTCTTATCTGAAGTTGTTGAAGATGATCCTGATAACATGCCTGATGGAGTAATTTTCAGAAAAGAAATTGCAGAAGTGACCACTTCTACACAAAAAGTTATTCATAAAGGACTATATCCAGAAGAAAAAATAACAGATTATATGGAACAATCCTTAAAAATATTAAATAACGAAGATATACACATTTTAATAAGAATTGCGATTTTTCATTATTTATTTGGATATATTCATCCATTCTATGACGGAAATGGTCGAACTTCTCGTTTTATAACTAGTTATCTTTTATCTAAAAATTACGAATATATAATAGGTTATCGTTTATCATATACAATAAAAGAAAATATTAGTGATTACTATGAAGCTTTTAAAATATGTAATAACCCAAAATCAAAAGGAGATTTAACACCATTTGTCATTATGTTCTTGAAAATTATCAATAAATCATTTGAAAATTTATTAGACGCATTGTATAAAAGAAAAGAGAATTTAGAAAAATACTTTTCAATTGTTTCAAAAATAAAGGGAATAGACAAAGATTTGTCATATGTATTATTACAAGGTGCTTTGTTTTCTAATCTTGGAATTGATAAAAAGGATTTATGCAACACATTAGAAATTAGTGAGTCAACATTATCAAAAAGATTAAAAGCAATAGCTAAATTAGGATATTTGATTGTAAAGAAAAACGGAAGAGTAAACCATTATAGTTTTAATATAGATAAGTTATAGTAAATGTTTTGACAAAAAACAAGACCTTAGGAAGCATTTGCTTTCTAAGGTCATTTGGTCGAGGTGACAAGATTCGAACTTGCGACCCCCACGTCCCGAACGTGGTGCTCTACCAAACTGAGCCACACCTCGATATTGATTTGTTACTTGTGTATTATAGCACAATCATCAAAAAATACAATAGTTTTTTCAAAATAATTAGTTCAGCTCCCGATTGAAAACGCAGTCGAGAGCTGAATTTTTGCTTTTTTTATTACTTTTGTTCGTTGCTTTGAGCCTTTGCAAGTTCCTCGGCGAAGGTCATAATCTTGTAATTATTGCTGTCTGCCTCGATTTTGTCGGTGAGGATTTGCACGGTTTCAACAAGTGCCCAAACCTCTGCCGCAACCAAACCGAGCCCAAAGAAAAGTGAGCCGATGAGTGCAACAAGAAGCTGTGCTGTTGCTTTGCCGTTGTTTCCAAGATAGAAATTGTGGATGCCAAACGCACCGAGTGTTGCGCCCAAAATGACTGCAACATACTTCTTCTTTGGCTTGTAACCTTCAGGATAATCGGTCATCGGAGCAGGCGCTGACATAACAGGATTGTAATAAGGCGCTTGCTGAGTCGGGTCGTAATAATTCTGCTGTGGCGCACCGAACGGCTGTGCATACTGCTGATTGCCGTCAAATGAATTTTGATATTCGCCATAGTTCATTTCAGGCTGGGTTGGTGGCTGATAATATGTATTTTCCGGCTGTGGTTGCTCTGCTGTTTCAACAGGAGCCTCAACCTCCCGCTGAACCTCGTTTTCAGGCTGTGCCTGTGCTGTTGTTGGAGCATCTTGTTCAACGGTTGTGCAGGTGCAAATTTCACCCTCGAGCAAATCTCTGCCACAATTAGGACATTTCATAGTTATATCTCCCTTCAAATATCTTTATTGTCTATGGGTATATATTATGACAAATTATCGACAAAGTCAAATTTATTTAATTAACAAATATTATATTTTTTGTAAACACGAACAAAATTAAATCGAATTCTTCAAAATCTACCGAAAATTTATACAAAGTTTATAATAATGTAATTAATAAATATTGAATTTTAAAAGATATAGTTATATAATAAACCTGATTAAACTATCAGGAGAACTGCTATGACAGAATTTATGGGTGAGGACTTTTTGCTTGACACGGATTGTGCAAAAAAGCTGTTCCACGAATTTGCGGAAAATATGCCTATTTGCGACTATCACTGTCATTTGAGTCCAAAAGAAATTTACGAAAACCGTGAACCGAGCGACATATCGGAGCTTTGGCTGTCGGGCGACCACTACAAGTGGCGAGCAATGCGAAGTGCGGGAGTTGACGAAAAATATTGCACGGGTGACGCTACCGGTGAAGAAAAGTTCATCAAATTCGGCGAAGCGTTGCAATACTGCATCGGCAATCCGCTGTATCACTGGGCACACATTGAGCTTCAAAGATATTTCGGAATCGACACTCCGCTGAATGCAAAAACTGCGAAAGGCATCTACAAAAGGGCAAACGAGGCAATCAAAAACGGCGATTTTCGTCCGCAGAGCCTCATCACAAACAGCAATGTCAAAGTTGTTTGCACAACGGATGACCCGATTGACAGCCTTGAATACCACAAAAAGCTGAAAAGTGTTGACGGTTTTGACTGCAAAGTTTTGCCGACATTCAGACCCGAAAAAGCGCTGAACATCCACATTGACGGCTTTGCGGATTACATCAAGGAATTGGGCAAGGTGGCAGAAATTGAAATTTCATCATACAAAGATGTGATTGACGCCCTGCTGAAAAGATGCGATTATTTCAACGAAGTCGGTTGCAAAGTTTCCGACCATTCGTTTGACTATGTGCCGTTTGACATTGCAACGGATGACGAAATTGAAAAAGTGTTCCGCAACGCTATGAACGGCGAAATTCCTACACAGGCTGACGGCGACAAATACAGAACAGCCGTGCTCCTTGCACTCGGCAAGAAATATCACGAGCTTGACTGGGCAATGGAAATCCACATCGGCGCACTGCGCAACAATTCCACAAGAATGTTCAATGCAATCGGTGCGGACACAGGGTTTGACAGCGTTGGCGACTGCGAAATTGCATACACGCTTTCAAGATTTTTGGACGCACTTGATGTCAGCAACTCGCTTCCGAAAACGATATTGTTCAACCTCAACGACAAGGACAACACCGTGCTTGCAACAATGCTCGGCAACTTCCAAGGCACAGAGGCAGAGGGCAAAATTCAGTTTGGACCTGCGTGGTGGTTCCTTGACACAATGGACGGTATGACCGCACAGATGAAGTCGCTCGGCAACCTCGGTGTGCTCGGCAAATTCATCGGTATGGAAACCGATTCACGCTCATTCACCTCATACGGCAGGCACGAATATTTCAGACGAATTATGTGCCGTTTGCTCGGCAGATGGGTTGAGGACGGATGGTATGCCTACGATGAGGACATACTAAAAGAAATCGTTTGCGGAATTTCCTACAATAACGCAATAAAATATTTCGGATTTTAATTATATTATCAAAAGGTGATTTACTATGGAACTTAATTTAAGACCAAAAGAAGAATGTATGTTTGACGAAGTTTCGCTCGGCGAAATTATGCTTCGACTTGACCCGGGCGAAGGCAGAATAAAAACTGCACGCTCATTTAGAGCCTGGGAAGGTGGCGGAGAATACAATGTTGCCCGTGGACTTCGCAGATGCTTTGGCATGAAAACATCTGTTATCACTGCTTTTGCAGAAAACGAAATCGGATATCTTATGGAAGATTTGATTCTTCAAGGCGGAGTTGACACATCACTCATCAAGTGGGTGCCATATGACGGTATCGGCAGAACCGTAAGAAACGGCATTAATTTTACCGAAAGAGGATTCGGCATCCGTGGCGCTGTCGGTGCTTCGGACAGAGGCAACACAGCCGCTTCACAGCTCAAGCCTGAGGACATTGACTGGGACTACATCTTCGGCACTCTCGGTGTTCGTTGGCTCCACACAGGCGGAATTTATGCCGCACTTTCCGAAACTGCCGCTCAAACAGTTATCACAGCCGTTAAAAAAGCAAAGGAATACGGCACAATCGTGTCTTACGACCTCAACTACCGCCCGTCACTTTGGAAAGGAATCGGCGGTCAGGCGAAGGCACAGGAAGTCAACAAGGAAATTGCAAAATATGTTGATGTTATGATTGGCAATGAGGAGGACTTCACCGCTTCTCTCGGTTTTGAGGTTGAGGGCAACGACGCCGACCTCAAAGAGTTGAATATGGACGGCTACTACAAAATGATTGAAACCGTCACAAAGGCTTATCCAAACTTCAAGGTTATTGCAACAACACTCCGCACAGTAAAAACCGCAACAGTCAACGACTGGAAAGCTATTTGCTGGGCAGACGGCAAAATTTACAATTCTCTTGAGTATCCGGGGCTTGAAATTCTTGACCGTGTCGGTGGCGGTGACAGCTTTGCATCTGGTCTTATCTATGGCTTGATGACATATGAAGACGCTCAAAAGGCTGTTAACTACGGTGTTGTTCACGGCGCACTCGCAATGACCACTCCGGGCGACACATCAATGGCTTCGCTCAAAGAAGTTGAAGCAAAGGTGAACGGCGCAGGCGCTCGTGTTCAAAGATAATCACAATCAATCTATACTAAATATGGGAGAAAATAACTATGTCAAATAAAATTGAAACTCTTGCAAAAATTCAAGAGGTTGGTATTGTTGCAGTTGTTCGTGCAACATCCATTGAACAGGCAGAAAAAATCACAGACGCATGTATTGCCGGCGGTGTGGCAGCCATTGAGCTTACTTTCACCGTTCCTCACGCAGACAAGCTGATTGAAGCAATGAGAGCAAAATACAATTCGGGAGAAATCATCATCGGTGCAGGCACTGTTATGGACGCTGCAACAGCAAGAATTGCAATCCTTGCAGGCGCTGAATATATTGTTTCGCCATACTTTGACCCTGAAACCGTCAAATGCTGTAACAGATACGGAATTCCGTCAATGCCGGGCATTTACACACCGACAGAGGCTGTGCACGCAATGGAATGTGGCGCTGATGTGCTCAAGGTGTTCCCGGGTGACATTGCAGGTCCTCGCTTCATCAAGGATATTCACGGTCCTATTCCAAACGCTGTTATGATGCCGTCAGGCGGTGTTGATGTTGACAATGTCAAAGAATGGATAAAGGCAGGCGCTGTTGCTTGCGGTGCAGGTTCATCGCTTATCGCAGGCGCAAAAACAGGCGATTACGACAAAATCACCGAAACAGGCAAGCTCTTTGTTCAGAGAATCAAAGAAGCAAGAGAAGAAATGAAGAAGTAAAAAAATGATAACAAAAAACCGTAAGTTCAATACTTACGGTTTTATTATTTGCCATAAAATATTATTGGAAGTTTATACTCCGCTGTATGCGTTGAAGCCTCCGTCAACAGGGATATTCACGCCTGTGATGAATCCGCTGTATGCCTCATCGCAAAGGAACAGAAGTGTTCCGTCAAGTTCCTCCGGCTCGCCAAAACGATTCATTGGAGTTGCGGCAAGGATTTTGCCTGTGCGGGCGGTCGGAGTGCCGTCCTCGTTCCAAAGAAGAGCGGCATTTTGCTTGGTTGAGAAAAATCCCGGAGCGATTGCGTTTACTCTGATTCCCATTGGTGCAAAGTGAACAGCCATCCATTCGGTAAAGTTCTTTACCGCAGCTTTGGCAGCCGAATATGCAGGAATACGAGTGAGCGGTCTAAACGCATTCATTGAAGTTATCATAACAATGCAAGCGTGCTCTTTTTCCACCATATCTCTTGCAAAAACCTGTGTTGGAATAAGAGTGCCGAGGAAGTTAAGATTGAATACAAAAGAAATTCCGTCGGCATCAAGGTCGAAAAAGGTCTTTACATTCTCGTCCTTTTGAACAAGGTCGATTTGCTCAAGAGTGTCCTTTGTGGTTGTGCCCTTTGGATTATTGCCACCTGCACCATTGAGAAGAATATCGCAAGTGCCGAGTTTTTCGTTGATGATTTTTCTTGCATTTTGCATTGATTCGCTGTCAAGAACATTGCAACCTACTGCAATAGCCTCACCGCCGTTTGCAACGATTTCGTCAGCACAAGCCTGTGCAGCCGCCTCGTTCAAATCAAGCACGGCAACCTTACAGCCCTGCTTTGCAAGAGTTTTTGCAAACTGTCCGCAAAGGACTCCGCCGCCGCCTGTAACAACGGCAACCCTGCCCTTTAAATTTTCATGTGTCATTTTATTGTCCTCTATATCTGAATTGATGTTTATTTTCTTGATTTTTCAACTGCTTCCCAAAGTCCGTTGAGATAGCACGCACCGAGTGCTCTGTCGTAAAGTCCGTAGCCCGGTCTTGCAACCTCGCCCCATATCATTCTGCCGTGGTCAGGGCGGATATATCCGTCAAAGCCAACCTCCTGCAAAGCCTTTACAATCTCGTACATATCGAGTGAGCCTGCATTGCTCTCGTGTGCGGTTTCGTTGAACCATTGATTGTTAATCTGCACATTGCGAAGATGCGCAAAATAGATTCTGTCGCCTGCTGACTTGATGATTTCCACAATGTCATTGTTTGGACTTGCACCGAGTGAACCTGTGCAAAGGGTCAAGCCGTTATATTTTGACGGCACCATTGCAAGTAATTTTTCAACAGCAGTTTTGTCCGTGATAATTCGTGGAAGTCCAAAAATGCTCCACGGCGGATCATCCGGATGTATTGCCATTTTGACATCGCATTCCTCGCAAGTCGGCATAATCGCTTCAAGAAAATACTTTAGGTTTGCCCACAAATCGTCTGCAGTGACATCCTTGTATTTTTCAAAAAGCTCCTTGATTTCGCCCATTCGCTCGGTTTCCCAACCCGGCATTGCATAGCCGTTTGAGTTGTCGTCAATCTCTCTGAACATATCCTCGGGTGACTTGCCCTCTACCTGCTTGCCGTCATAGCAAAGACAGGTTGAACCGTCAAACAAAGGCATATAAAGGTCGGTTCTCGTCCAGTCGAAAACAGGCATAAAGTTGTAGCAAATCACCTTTACGCCGACCTTTGAAAGATTGCGAATAGACTCCTTGTAGTTCTCGATATACCTATCTCTTGACGGCAGACCGATTTTGATGTCCTCGTGCACATTTACACTTTCGATACATTCCATTGTAAGCCCTGAAGCGGTGATTTCGTCATACATTGCCTGAACTCTGTCCATAGTCCAAGCCTCACCGGCAGGCAAATCGTGGAGAGCAGGAACAACGCCGACCACATTTGGTATTTGTTTGATTTGGTCAAGAGAAACAGTGTCTTTTTCTTTGCCAAACCATCGAAATGTCATTTGCATACGCTTATCCTCCGTTTGTTTATCATCTTAATTTTAGCACATCATTTATACACATTCAACTGTTAATCTTTATTTTTTTAGAAAAAAGTTGAACCTCCTCGCCGATATTTTCAAGCACCTGTGCATTGCACCTTGCTTCTGCCGAATTGAAGTTCAAGGTGACATTTATCTGCTTTGATTCAATATTTTCTCTGCCGAATTCGCCCACAAGTTTTTGCTCGGCAAGTTTTTCGGCAAAGTCGAGCAGAGCCTTATCCGACAAGTTGACCGTATAAATATTATACTCCCTGACGCAGGTTTTGATTATTCCGATTGGCACGGGGCGGTCGTTGATTGTAAGATACGAACTGTGCCGTTCGATTTCAGCCGTTTCTTTCGGAATTTTGCCGACATACAGCGGAATATACAACCCGAAAAACGAAATCGCCTTATATTCCTTTTCGCCGAGATATTCCCGTCTGCACTGCTCACGGTTGACAGTCAGGGTGAACTTTTCGTTTACTCTTGCAACAAAGTCCCCGCTTGCGTGTGCAAAAAAGTTCTCTTTTTTCTCCTCGGGAGAATAAACGCCCGAAACGAGAATTGTGCCCTTTGTTACGCTGTCACCGACAAAAGCCTGTTGCCAGCCGTCCTTGACCATTGCCGACACAATCACGCCGTCCTTGACTGCTGTGAGATTTGTGTAATCCTTGCTTTCGATATTCGGCTTTGGCGTTGCTTCTTGGATTTCCACCCTTGCGGTTGTGCCGATTCGATTTATGTGCACCCACGCAATTTCGTCAAAGCTCGCAAGCATCAAATCTTCGAGCCTTTTCTTTTCGTCGACATCCCAATGAGTGCCGATGCGAAAATCGTTTTTGTCCAAAAACGCTTCAATTCTGCTCTGTTCAATCGTTGTGTTGCCGACATATTCAATATTCCACACAAAGCCGGACAAGAAGCAGAAAAGCACCACGCACAACACACAGCCGACCGCCAAGCCCGAGCGTGACATCAGCCGTGACACATAAAACGGCAGACCGCACTTTTTGATTATCCTCACCTTGCCACCGTGACGGAACGCAATCCGATGCAAATACTTATATGCCTGCACAGGACACCGTGCCGTCAGCCTGCTGTCGTCCCTGATTTTATAGACATTCAAGCCGAGTTGAAAGCACTCGTTCAAAAAATTTGCCCCAAAACCGCCCGAAAACGAAAACTCAACATAGCCGATAAGCCATTGAACAATTCTGCTAATCACTGCAATACTCCACGGATAGAATATCGCCCTCAATCACTGCACCTTCGGGCGAAAACTCGTTTATGCACAGCATTGAACCGACAACAACAAGGCAATACTTTCCAAGATTGATTTTTATCCGGTCACGGCTGTATTCGACAATCCCCTTTAAGCCGTCAACAACGCACTGTGACGAACCGACAAGATGAATGTGCGGACACTCGCAATATCCCATAACGGTATCGTTGAGTTTTTCTTTTTTCTTCATAAAACCACCGTAAGATTTTATGCTTCACAAGGCAGAAATATCACCGTTTGAGCTTTAGCCACACAAGCATTCCGACTGCCACGACAACCGAAATCGCAATGACAATGCCTGCACCGTACGACGAATTGATGAGAGGCAAATTTTTAAAATTCATACCGAACCAACCTGTGATGAAACCGAGCGGAGCAAACACAACGGTAACGATTGTAAACAGCTTCATAGTCTTGTTGAGCCTCAAATCAAGCGCCGACTGATACGCATCCCTCAAATGCACAATGCCGTCAATCAGCATTTTTGAATTCTCCCGCAATCTGTCCGCCCTTGCGCCCAAAAGGTCAAAATATTTCAACTCATCCTCGGGGAAAACATCGAAATCATTGTCGCCGAGTTCCTCGATTATCTCCCTGATTTTTGAATAATAAACACCGAGGGCAATGCATCTCTGCTTTTCGCAATAGAGAGTTTTGTTCAGGCTCTCGCTTTCCCTGCCGTCAAGAATTTGTTTTTCCGTCACGGCAAGACTTTTTTGAAAATCGACAAGCACCTCGTTCTCATCAGCAAGCAGTTCGTCAACAAAGGTATACAGCAACCTTGCATTCGACACCTCCCCGCCACGCAATCTTGAAATTGTGTTTTGCACGGCGGTCAAATGCTTTTTTGTGCAAGTGCTGACAACAATCACCGCCCGTTGCCTGACATAAATATTGCATTCCTCAAGGCAAACGCAAACACAATCTCCGCTTTTGAAATATCCCGTTGTGCCTATGCCGTTTTTTGGCAAATCAAAAAGCCTGACAACCTCATCAAGCTCGGACACACCGATATATCCGAGTGAAAGGTCGCAGGCTTTTGCCTCCTCGGCGGTTACATTTTCAACCTCATCACGAAAAGCATAAAACATAAAATCACCTATTTTAGTATTTCAAAAAAACAGGTGATTATTCATCTACAAAACGGCAAATTGCCGAATCAAATATTCAATTTTGCAATTAGTTCTTTCTGATCATATCTGAAAGAGCTGTGAAAAGGATGTCCTTATCATTCTTCAAATCCGCATTAAGCACAAGTCCTGTTACAGCGTATACGATGAGAGAAACTCTTGCATAGTCAACTGTTCCCGGTTGAATATTGTTGTTTGTACAAATTGTTGTGATTGCTGATTTCTGCAACTTTTCGGTTACAGGAATAGCAAGTCTGCTGCCCTTATATTTTTCAATAATATCAGCGTTTGCAATTATTACATTGATGATGTCGTTGACAACGATGCTTGGATTTACATGTGCCTGCTGAATGTTGACAGTTGCAGCAAATTCAGCAACAGACGCCTCCAAATTTTCAACAATTGCCTTTACGCAATCCTCGATGCTCTTGTAGTGAAGGTAGAATGTACTCTTATTAATTCCCGCATCATTGCAAACCTTTACAACACGAACCTCGTCTAAATCCTTGTCCTTTGTTTGTTCCAAAACAGATACTAAAATTGCCCGTCTTGTTCTCACAATTCTTTTATCCATAAACCTTTGCCTCCTTGTGAAAACTAAAAATTATTTATTGACTATGTTAGCATATTTTCAACCATTTTTCAATATATTTTTCTCTAAATTAACACCTAATAAACAAAAAAATCCGTATGCTGACGGCATACGGATTTCATCATAAAATTTGTGTTTTAAATGCTTATGAATTCTCGCATTTTTTAGGTGTCAGATTACCAACCGAGTCTTACGATTTCGATTGTGCAAGAGCCTACACCACGCTTGTAGCACTCGCTGTGACCGCCCGGGGTAAAAATATCAATTCTGCCCTTGCGTGACAATCCGCTGCCACCACGGTCAACTACAGTGTAGTTTGTGCCGTCAACGCTGATAACTGTGCCGAGAGGCAACCAGTTGCATGCAACATAATACGGGTCATCCATACCGTTTTGTATTCTCTTGCCTGATGATGTTATGCCTCTTGAGTTACCGTTGCAGGTTGCACACGCACAATAGTGGCTATATCTGCCCTTGATAACCTGACCGAGCTTGTAGCCGTTCTTTGACTTTACGCCGTTTGGCTTAACATCACTTGACGAATCATCATCTTTTTTCTCTGACTTCTTCTTTTTGGTTTTCTTTGTGCCAACCAACACTTCTTTTTGAGTTGCTTCCTTGGTCACAATTCTTGAAACCTCGGTCGAGTCCTTTTTCTTGCCGTTAACATACTTAACTCGGTATGTTACATCTGCCTCGCCGTTTTCGCCCTTTGTAACAACCTTTGTCTTGCCGCTTTCAAGGGTTTTATCCTTTGTTTCAACTGTTGAATACTCAACTTCTTCTGTCTTTTCAACAGTTTTGTACTCAACTCTCTTAACCTTTACCACAAGGTTTTTCTCGAGTTTTGCATCGAGTGCAGGTTCTGTATAATCGTCCTTATCAAGAACTACACCTGCCGTTTCAAGCAAATCTGCAACAGTTCCGCTTGTCAAAGCATATTTTGCTTCTGTGCCGTCAACCTTGAGGGTTACATACTGTGCAGTGGCAACCTTGATTACCATACCGTCTGCAATCTCTGTGTTGAGGCTGTAATTGATTTGGTCGTTGTTGTTTACGCTTATGCCAAGCTGTGCAAATGCGTCACCGACCGTATGCGAATAAACTTGGTACGCTGTAATGTTTCCGTCGAACTCAACATAAATAGTGTTAAGTCTCTTTACTACAATGCTGCCGCCTTCCGATTCCTTAAAATCGGTTATGTCTAGCTTATCGCCTGCAGCTACCATAATACCTGCGGATTTGAGAATCTCGATAGGTTCCGTCTCAGTTGTAGTAACAGCAACACTTCTTGAGCCGTCAACAATGTTGACTGTGTATTCGTCAGAGGATTTTGCAAAAGCAGTACCTGCAAACATTGTGACAAGAAGCACAAGCGCAATTACTATTGTCAGGATTGTTCTGAAAGAACGCTTACCTGCAAATGATTGGTTAGTCATCTTAATCTCCTTACTTTCTTAACAAGTGAGTTTGGCATTTGTGGGTCAAATTCCCACATCGCCTAATATCATTTTGTCACGAACGCTTGCTATTATAGCGAGTTTTCACAACAAGTCAAGTTGGTGGAGCAGATTTTTTTGTGCAACATCTACAAAAGGTTACAGCCGTAATATTATTGTAACTTTTAAAATGTCCATATCTTGTGGTTTTGAACTTTTACGCTTTATCACGCTAAATTGAATATTTGGGAAAGGTGACGAACTTTTTACAAAACCTTACGATTTTGTAACATTTAAGCATTGGTAAAAAATGGTAAACACAACATATGGTGTATTTTTTCAAATATTGTGTTTTTTGTTTCCACATATAGAATTTCGCAAAATATTTTATTGATAATTCTTTCACAAACTTTTGTACGGTTTTTCAGGTTTTATTCGTCCTGTTATCTGCCTATATATTATAATATATAAATTATATACATTAATAAGGAAAAGTCCGTTGACAAAACCCGACAAAAAAAGAGGGCGAACCTCCGCCCTCTTAAAATTATCATAATTTCTGAAGTTTAGCAAAGTTAGCCATAAGCTTCTTTGTTCCTGCCTTGTCAAACGCAATTTCCATAAGCGTGTCGTTACCCATAGGTTTTGCCGAAAGAACAACGCCTGTGCCGAACGACGCATGACGAACCGTGTCGCCGACAGCATAGGTTTCTGTGCTTGTCTGCGGTTTTGTTCCGCCAACCTGCCCAAACGAATGAGCCACGGTGCTTGAACTTCGTCTGCCCTCGCCGATCGGAGTTGACTTGCTGTATTTATATGGCTTTGCAGGAGAGCCAAAGTGGTCGTTATAGCTACCCGATGAACAGCTCGACTGCATTCTGACCGTCTTATCCTCGCAAATGTCGGTCGGAATTTCGCCCACGAAACGAGAAAGCATATTTCTGCTTGTTGTACCGTAGAGCATACGCTGACGAGCCGACACGAGATACAGCTTTTCTCTTGCACGGGTAATGCCGACATAAGCAAGACGGCGCTCCTCTTCAAGATCCTCATCACTGTACATACTTTGATTGCCGGGGAATATGCCCTCTTCCATACCCGGAATGAACACAACAGGGAATTCCAAGCCCTTTGCCGAGTGGAGAGTCATAAGCACAACGCTGTCCTCATCCTCATTATACGAATCAATATCGGACACAAGCGCAACATCCTCAAGGAAGGTTTGAAGGGTGAAGTTTTCATCCTCCTCCTGATACTTGACAAACATTGACGAAAGTTCCTGAACATTGGCTTTTCTGTCATCTGCCTTTGACGGCTCGTCCTCTTCGAGATATGCAAAATACTCGGTCTGCTCCAAAATTTCCTGAAGCAAATCGTTCACGCTAATGCCGTCCTCTAAATCCTCACGGAAGCCGTTAATCATATTGCAAAATGCCTTGAGTTTGTTTGCACTTCTCTGTGTCTTTGCAAACTCGTCTGCCTGCTCGCAAACCTCAAAGGCTGTCATTTTGTTTGCCGAAGCAATTTCCAAAATGTAATTGAACATCGTGTCGCCAATGCCACGCTTCGGAGTGTTGATTATTCTTTGAAGTCGAACATTGTCGGCTGTGTTGTTGATGAGTGCAAAATACGACACAATATCCTTGATTTCCTTGCGGTCGAAAAAGCGGTTGCCACCGATAATTCGATAAGAAATGCCCGATTTTGCCATCATAATTTCTATGTTTCGGCTCTGCGCATTCATACGATAAAGAACTGCATGGTCCTTGTAGCTCATTCCGTTTTTAACATTTTCGTTGATTTGGTCAATAATGAACTGCGCCTCATCAAGTTCGTTATTTGCAGTATAAAGCACGATTTTGTCGCCGTTTTTGCCTGTATAAGAACGAAGTCGCTTGTCGGCAAGTCTTGTCTTATTGTTGGCGATAACTGCGTTGGCAGCGTCAAGAATATTTTGCTTTGAACGATAATTCTCGGCAAGTTGAAGCTGAATAACCTTTACGCCCTCATCCTCATATCTTTCCTTAAATCGCATAATATTTTCAATTGTAGCGCCTCTGAAGCGGTAAATGCTTTGGTCATCGTCACCGACAACGCAGATGTTGTGATATTCGCCTGCAAGCAAATATGTAAGCACATATTGAGCATAGGAAGTGTCCTGATACTCGTCAACAATGATGTACTTGAACTGGTGCTGATAAGTTTCCAAAACATCCGGATTTTCCTTGAGAAGTCGAACCGTGTTAAAAATCATATCGTCAAAATCCATTGCATCCGAACGCAAAAGTTCCTGCTGATAATCACGGTAGCACTCGGCAATCTTGGATTTTCTGAAATCGTTTTGATTGGTGTGCTTGTATTCTCTCGGGTCAATGAGGCTGTCCTTTGCACGGCTGATTTCGGTCAAAATTGCACGGTGATTGAGGAACTTGTCATCAATTCCGAGATTTTTCTGAACACGCTTCATAACACGCTTTTGGTCATCGGTGTCATAAATTGTGAAGTGCTGTGTGTAGCCGAGTCTGTCACCAAAACGGCGGAGCATACGACTGCACATACTGTGGAAAGTCTGCGCCCAAATGTCGTTTGCTTCAGGTCCGATTGTGTTTTCAAGTCTTTCTTTAAGCTCGCCTGCCGCCTTGTTGGTAAATGTGATTGCAAGCACCTGCCACGGACGGGCATAGCCGTCTTTGATGATATGCTCAATTCGTTTTACAACAGTTGCGGTTTTGCCTGTTCCTGCACCTGCAACAACAAGCACAGGTCCGTCAACGGTGTCGATAACCTGCTGTTGCTCACGATTTGGCTTTACTGCGTCTTTGTTCATAATAATTTCCCTTTGTGTCAAAAACAGAGGTGGAACGGATTGTACCACCTCTGTGAATTTTTATTGTGTTTGTTCTTAGCCAAGAAGGGTAAGCAAAATACCTGCTGCAACGGCTGAACCGATAACACCCGATACATTTGGACCCATAGCGTGCATAAGAAGGAAGTTTGAAGGATTCTCCTGCTGACCGACCTTTTGCGACACACGAGCAGCCATTGGAACAGCAGATACACCTGCCGAGCCGATAAGCGGATTGATTTTGCCCTTTGTAATAACATACATAAGTTTGCCAAAGAGAACACCGCCGGCTGTACCGAATGCAAATGCAATCAAGCCGAGAAGAACAATCTTCAAAGTGTTGAGATTGAGGAATGACTGTGCAGAAGTTGTTGCACCAACCGACAATCCCAAAAGAATTGTAATGATGTTCATAAGTTCGTTTTGAGCCGCCTTTGCGATACGCTCTGTCTGTCCGCTCTCTTTGAGGAGGTTGCCGAGCATAAGCATACCGACAAGAACCGCAGCGTCAGGAAGAAGAAGCGAAACGATAACTGTTACCATAATCGGGAACAAAATCTTTTCGAGCTTTGAAACAGGACGAAGTGTGCCCATAACAACGCTACGCTCTTTTTTGGTTGTGAGTGCCTTCATAATAGGCGGTTGAATAACAGGCACGAGAGCCATATAGCTGTATGCCGCCACGGCTATTGTGCCAAGCATTGCCGGAGCAAGCTTTGAAGTTACGAAAATAGCGGTAGGTCCGTCTGCACCGCCGATGATGGCGATTGAACCTGCCTGTTGAGGGTCGAAGCCCAAAACAATAGCAATTACATAAGCAACGAAAATACCGAGCTGTGCGGCAGCACCGAGAATGAATGATGACGGGTTGGCAATAAGCGAGCTAAAGTCAGTCATAGCACCGATACCTAGGAAGATAAGCGGAGGATAAATTCCCGCCTTAACTCCAAAGTAAAGGAAATCCATAAGACCCGGCGTGAGCGTGTTGCCTGCCGTGTCGGTCATTCTGCCGGCTACCAAATCAATGAAGCCCTGCAAATCGTGATACTGTACTGCAAGATTTGCCCCCGGCAAATTGGCAAGGAGCATACCAAATGCGATTGGTATCATCAAAAGTGGCTCAAATCCCTTTTTAATTCCCAACCAGAGGAAGAAAAAGGCAACGATGAGCATAATAAAATTTTTATATCCGCCGTCTGCGGTAAAGAAGTAAGCATATCCGCTGTTTACAAGGATACTTTTAATTACTTCCCATACACCCTGTAATATTTCCATATAGGTTTGTCCTCCTTAAAACGGTCTTGTATTATCCACAACAGCAGCCTGTGCCCAAGGATTGCGGGTTGAAACAGGACTCGCCTTGTGAGATACGGAGCGGATGACCGCCGAACCGCCCTCCATTGCATAAACGGCAGCGCTGATAGCCGCAACAACTTCTCCGCTTATACCTTCTTCAATAACAGGAGCGCTTGCCGGAGCAGGAGCAGGAACGCTCTCGCTTGCCTTTGACAAAGCAGCTTCCATATCGCTTTGCATTTTTTTTGCTTCTTTTTTCTTTGCATTTGCCTGTGACTTTGAAACGACTGCACCAAACGCATAAAATACTCCGATTAACACAAGCAATGTGCACAGAACAATTCCGATTCCGGCAACAATTACGGTTACGGTAAAAGTTACAGACCTGTCCGCAATAATGCCTGTTGCCAATGTTATAGTATCCATACAACAATTATCCTCCGTATAAAATTTCATACATCATTCATTATATAGCATAGCCAAACTTTTTTCAACAATTATTTTACATAAAAATATTAAAAAAACCGCAAAATACTATTGATTTTCTCGGCAAAAGTGTATATAATAAGATTATCGATCCTTTGGAGGTGGGTTATGAGCAAAGAAGCACTTATAATTGCAATCCTTATAGCGCTGATCATCCTTTGGTTTACTGAAACCCTCGGGATGCAAAAAACCTCACGAATTCTCGCCGGAGCGATTGATCTTGGTTTCGCAGTATTGCGCTGACAATACTATCTTGATAATAATAAAAAGACGCATTCTTCCCAAATCGGATGCGTTTTTTTATTTTGTCAAAAAGTTTAATAATTAAAGGAATATTAAGAAAGCCTCCACTTAACAAGCGGAGGCTTAAGTTAACTACTTTATTTTAACACTTTTTATTATTGACCATTTTCCATTGATTTTTTTGCCATTTATATTTTTGTATGCACGAACTCTGACAAAATACTTCTTATTTGACTTTAATTTCTTTAATGTCTTTTTGTTTAAATTAGCATTCGATATTAAATAAGATTTTTTATTCTTTTTGAATTTTTTATCTGTTGCAATTTGAACTTCATATCCATTTACATTATTTACCTTGTTCCAACAAACAACCATAGACTTTTTCTTTGATTGGACTTTTTTTATTTTAACAGTTGACGGTTTTACCGATGTTGCGGTATTGTTCGTTGTTTTATCTTTATAAGGTGCTAACGAAAATGAATAAAAGTTGCTTCCGGAATAATCATACATTCTTAAATAATAAACACCTGTATTTAACAATATTGTTTCATTACACACATATTCGCCTGTATTATAATTCAATTGAGTAAAATAATTTTCAATTTTAATGCCTTCTGAATTCAAAAGAATAGCATCAACACCTTTGTTTGATGATTTGGCTTTTAAAATATATTTTCCTTTCGTTACAAAAATCTTATAATAATCATCTTTATCATTTATTCCAAACATGCCATTATAATTTTTACAAAGTTCAATATCGTCTGCATTTGCCACAGTATTATTTTTTACATCAAACGATTCAGCAAAAGACTCATTTGATGATGTAAATGATGTTGTTATAGAATAATCATTTATATTTGTACTATCATTATTTAATTTAAAATAATAAGTTCCTGCAAGTAAATTATAATATGTATTTATATATGCCTTTCCTAAATTAGAATTCTCTTTCACATAATCCACATAAAAGAATTGCTCAGGAGAATCCTCTTGATAAAAATAAATTTGATAAGCAGCTGTTCCGTCTGCTTTAAACAAAAGTTTGCCTGATTCATTCAAAGTAAACTTGACAAATTCAACTCTCTTATCGTCAAGTGTACCTTTAATTGTTTCACCAACAACATATTCTTTTGCTGTGCCCATAGTTGCATGTTCACCTGCAAACGCAATAGTGCCCAAGGAAAACATGGCAATCAAAATAGTTGCTGATATAATAATACTAATAAGTTTTTTCATATACACCCTCTCCTTAATTAACATTTCACTAACATTATACACTATCAAAAATTTTTAGTCAACCTAAATAACCCTTTCTCGTTTTGAGAAAGGGTTTCACTTATCTCGTTCTGACGGTGATTTCGCCGGAGCGGAGAGTTTCGTGAGTGCCGTCTGCGAGAACGACCTCAAGTCCGCCGACATCATCAATGCCCACAGCAGTTGCGGGAATAACAATTCCGTTTTTGATAAAATTAATTTCCTTGCCGACAATCATACTGTGTGAGCGATAATAATCAATGAACGCTTCATAATCGCCTGTCACAATTCCGTTCAACTCATTTGCAACGGTTGCGATAAACTCAGCTCTTTTGACCGGTGCTTCAAGGCACGATGCGTTTTGCACATCTGACGGGAAGCTGTGAGTTTTAAGGTTTACGCCGATACCTATTATAACAGAGGCGACCGTTTGGGTTTCAAAATCCGTTACAGCCTCGGTCAATATGCCACAAATCTTTTTGCCGTCAACATAAACATCATTCACCCACTTGATTTGCGGAGTGACATCAGTTAGCTTTTCAATAGCTTTGCACACGGCAACCGAAGCGGCAGTTGTGGCAGTGACGGCATTTTGAAGTTTTGCCATAGGATGAACAACAAGGCTCATATAAATTCCGGTTTTTGCAGGAGAATAAAAACTTTTGCCCTGTCTGCCTCTGCCTGCAGTCTGCTCTTCGCCAACAACAAGCAACGGCTTTGAATCGCCGTCAACAATAATTCGCTTTGCCTGATTGTTGGTCGAATCAATACTTTCGTAAAAAGCAATGTCGCAGTCAAAATCTATATATCTTTTAAGTTCGTTTTCGTTCAAAATATCATTACTTGAAGCGAGCATATACCCACGGTTGGTTACGGCTTCGATTGTGTAGCCGTCAGCCTGAAGCGTCTTGATAGCTTTCCACACACCTGCTCGGCTTTTGCCAAGGCTCTGTGCAAGTTCTTCACCGCTGACATATTCACCGCTATGCTCGGTCAAATAATTAAAAATTTCTTCTTTAAGTGCCATATTATTAATTACATTATATATCTGTTATTTTTTGATATAGAAAATTGCAAGCGTTTTTGGCCCGCAATGAGATGAAATTGTGCAACCTGCATCGGTAACAATGACCTGATTGAACTTGTCTTTGCCCTCAATGACGCCCTTTGCAAAAGCCAAAGTTTTTGGAGATACTCCGCCACTTTCCGCAATAACAACACGGTCAGGCTCAATTCGTTTTATCTCATTCATTCTGTCGGTGATGTACTGCTTATAAACAATATCAGTCTTGCCACGATATTTCTTTGCCACCTCAAGTTTGCCTGTTTGGTTATCAACAGCAATAGACGGTTTGATGCCGAGAACATTTGCACCGAATCTTGCAACAGTTGAACATCTGCCACCTTTGTGGAGATATTCAAGTCCGTCAAGGACAAAAGTTGCGCTCACCTTTGGCACAAGTTTTGTGACTTTGTCGGCAATTTTTTTGGCATCCAAGCCCTTTGCACGAAAATCGCAAGCCTTGAGAACCAAAAGTCCCTGTGCGGTGCAAAGCGTTTTTGAATCAACGCAATAGACATCATCAAGCTCGCTTGAAGCAACGCTCGCATTTTGGAACGATGACGAAAGACCTGATGAAAATCCGATGTGAACAACCTTTTTGCCCTCGTCAACAAGTTTTTTGAACACCTCATAATATTCTGCCGGAGTAACCGCCGAGGTTTTTGGTAGCTCGCCTGTTTTGTCAACATACGCATAAATATCGGCAGGCTTGATGTCAACTCCGTCACGATACACGCTGTCGCCCAAAAGAACAGTCAACGGAATGACCGTGATTTCGTTTTCCTCAATCAATTCTTGTGGCAAATCGCAGGTAGAATCGGTTGTAATCGCAATATCCTTAATGTTTGTCATTTATTACTTAACTCCAAAATTAATTTTAATCTTACTTATGTTCTCCCTCTTATACGGCTGGTCAAGTTTTATGGTCAAAATTTCTGTCTTTTCAGAGCTTTGCGAAACTGAAGCGGTGTACGCAACATCGAATTCGGTTTCTGTCAAATCTCCCTTTTGTGTAATTCTGACAGAAAAATCGTTTTTCTTAACAAGGCTCTTTTTAAAAGTATAACCCTTTTTTGCGTAAAGTAACACTTCATCTTGAAGAATAACAACGCCCGCAAGCTTGTTCAAATCGCTTGAATTCTTTGAAAAGTCCTCTGTTTCAAGCTCGGAATTAACATTTCCCTCAAACTGAACATAATCAATAGTGGCATCTCCGCCGGTGGACTTGCTTGCATTTTTCCACACAGACTGCCATTCCTTGTTGTCGTAGTCATATCTGAATGCGCCGTATTCCATATTTGACTTGAATGACATAGTTTTTGGAATGATATAGATATAATAGCTCTTATATTTAACGCAAAGCATGCATTTTACATAGCCTGCCTGCTGTACAACATCCGTATCCTTATATTTTATTGTTATCGGGAATGTAACATAAACGCCGTCTTTTTCGACTGTATATTCAGCCGCACCACGCTCCCATCCGTCAATTGAATAAAACTCACCCGATGGGCTTTGCAAAACATGGAACGAATTATAATAAGAATTTGACGGAACGCCTGTTATTCTGTCATAATTAACCGTATCATTAATATGACACATTGCAAAATAACCAAGCTTTTTGCAAAGCTTTGATTGGCTGACTTCTATATTTACACTTTCATCAACTATTTGTTTTGTTGAAGAACTTGTCAAAGCATTAACCTTATATTTAAGTGTGCCATCCCCATTATCTATTTCTGAAAGAATATAAACACCGTAAACATAACTGCCGTCCTCATTAATATCACTGACAGCCTTAACAATTATTTTATCCACCGGGTCATCATCCATATGTCTAAAATAAAGATTTGGCTTTTCAACATCAATATACGGGCTCCAATTTTCAAAGAAATAGTCAACACCCTTGTGCACCATAACTATTTTGTTGCCCTGCTTATAAAAATGGTAATCTCTCTTTTTGTTTTCACAAAGAAGAATTCTGTCGCTGTCCTTTTCGGTTGCGGCAACCTTGCTGACAGTGGCCAACTGCGCCATGCTTCTGTCGGTTTTGACCGCCTTTTCGGCAACAAAATATGATGCAAACACAGAGCAGAACGCAAGCAACAATACTAAAAATACATCGGCAAATTTTCTCATCAAAAATTCTCGTTTCTGTTAATTTTAATCTGAATAAACATCCTTGTAATTAAACGGCACTTTTTTGCTGTGCTCGATATGATAGCACTGATTCTGCGCAAGTGAAAAAATGTACTTGTCGTGTCTGTAAGAATCGGAATAAACATCCATAACTTCCAAATCTTCAGGCTTATGCACCTCATAAAGACGACGCACTTTTTCCTCGGCTCTGCAGTTTTTGCCAATAATAACGCCTGTCTTTCTGTTGTGACGAGAGCAAATAAGCTCATCAACTTTCAAGCGGTTTGCAATTTCTTCAAGCAAAAAATCAGGGCTTGCACTTATAATAATGCTGTATCTTTTTCTCTCAAGAAACCATGGGTGCACCTTGTTTATGTACTTGTCCCAAAATTTCTTGACAGCCTTTTCTGTCGGTATCATAGGCAAATAGAGATAGCAAGTGCGTTTGAACTCGGTAAATCCAATTAAGCCAAGTCCCAAAAGCAAGCCTGCAACCGCAACGATAGGCAAAATAATTATACACCACGGATAGTGGATCATACAGTAAACAAAAAACAAAGAGCCACTGTCAAACGGAACTATTGTTTTGTCAAAATCATAAATATCAATCTGCATATTATACATCACTTTCGTCAAATGAAATTTTCAAATTTTTGTGTGTTGGGGTGAATTTTGTCAACTTAACGCCTGCTGACAAGAACATCTTTTTGCTGGCAATAGTGCTTTCTGTTTCGGCATACTTGTCGGACATATACACAACCTCTTTTATTCCGCTTTGGATAATTGCCTTGGCACATTCGTTGCATGGAAAAAGTGCAACATAAATTCTTGAACCGCTGAGATTGTGACCGCCCGAATTCAAAATTGCATTAAGCTCTGCGTGACAAACAAACGGATACTTTGTGTCGTTTGAACAATCAGCACTTCTCTCCCACGGATACTCGTCATCACTGCAACCACGAGGGAAGCCGTTGTAGCCGACAGACATAATCTTGTTGTCATCGCTGACGATACAAGCGCCAACCTGCGTGCTTGGGTCTTTGCTCCTCATAGATGAAAGAAGCGCAATGCCCATAAAATATTCATCCCACGAAATATAATTTTCTCTCTTTGGCATATACTGTTCTCCTCAATTAATCAAGTGCAGAAACAAACTCATCAAGCTGTGGGCATTCAACATCCTCAACTCTGCCTTCGTCAACAAGTTTTGCAACATTTGGGTCAATCGGAAGTTTTGCAAGAACAGGAACACCAAGCTCTGCGGCGGTTTCGTCAATCTGACTTTCGCCGAAAATGTTGTGCTTCTTGCCACAATCAGGGCACTGATAATAGCTCATATTTTCAACCAAGCCGAGCACAGGAACATTCATTATCTTTGCCATATTGAATGCCTTGTTGACAATCATCTTTACCAAATCCTGCGGAGTTGTGACAATAACAATTCCGTCAACAGGGAGGCTCTGGAACACTGTGAGTGCGACATCGCCTGTTCCCGGAGGCATATCAACAAAGAGATAGTCAAGTTCGCCCCAATTTACATCAGTCCAAAACTGCTCGATAACACCCGAAATAACAGGACCTCTCCAAACAACAGGTGAGTTGACATCTTCAAGAAGAAGGTTGATTGACATCATTTTTACACCGGTTTTTGTTACGGTCGGCAAAAGTCCGGTTTCGTCCTGCATTGCTCTTGATGTGATGCCAAAAGATTTTGGCACTGATGGGCCTGTAATATCAGCGTCAAGAACGCCAACCTTAAGACCTGCCTTTTGGCATTTTGCGGCAAGCAAACAGCTTACAAGGCTTTTGCCTACACCGCCCTTGCCTGATACAACACCGATAACCTTTTTGATGTTTGAATTCTTATTCATCGGCTTCAAAAAGCTCTGTGGCTCTTTTCTATCTGCGCAGTTGCTCGAACAACTTGAGCAATCATGTGTACATTCACTCATTTTTTCCACTCCTAAAATATATTAATAAGTTCTAATTACCATATTCACCTTGCCCAAAATCGCAACCTCGTTTACGATAATAGGCTCGTAAGCATCATTTTCAGGTTGAAGCCTAAAATGACCTTTTTCTTTGTAAAATCTCTTGACCGTTGCCTCGTCACCGATAAGTGCAACAACGATTTCACCGTTCAGGGCAACCGGAGTTTGCTCAACCACAACGGTGTCGCCGTCCAAAATTCCGGCATTGACCATTGAATCTCCCCTAACCTTGAGGGCAAACATATTTTGTCCCTTGTTTTTGACAGGAACAGGGATATAATCCTCTATGCTTTCAACCGCCAAAATCGGCTGACCTGCTGTAACCGTGCCGACAAGAGGCACATGGTATGCCTTTGTGTCGTAGCCCTTTATGCGAATAGTTCTTTTCATCAAAGGGTCACGCTCGATATAGCCGGCTTCTTCAAGAGAATTGAGCATATACTGTGCGGATGACGGTGAACGATAGCCCAATGCAGTTTCAATTTCTCTTACAGTCGGCGCAACGCCTCTTTCATCCAGACATTCCTTGATAAAGTCAAGGCATTTCTGTTGTTTTGCACCCAGCTTTTTCATTTACCCCTCCGATATTAATTATAATATACTTAATTTTATACATCTTATATATTCAATATACTATCACCCCACAGGGTCAAAGTCAAACAAATGTTCCCCATTTAATAAAAAATTTAAAAAAACTGCGGTTTATGAGCCAAATTTTACACTTTTGAAAAAAATTTTAAAAAAAGTGTTGACAAAAGAGCCGTTTTACGCTATACTCTTGCTTGCAAGTCAAAATGGCTTTATAGCTCAGTTGGCTAGAGCATGCGGTTCATACCCGCAGTGTCACTGGTTCGAATCCAGTTAAAGCCACCAATTCGGCCCGGTGGTCAAGAGGTTAAGACACCGCCCTTTCACGGCGGTAACACGGGTTCAATTCCCGTCCGGGTCACCACAAAAGGAACATCGATTGATGTTCCTTTTTTATTTTGCAACAAAGTATAACAAAAAGCGAACAACATAGCCGTTCGCCTTTTGCTTATTGGATTAGGAGTAGAGAAATATGAACAATTTCACTTTTGAACCAAGTTTAAACTGTTCCAAATATCTTCAACAACCGTTAAAAACATTTGGAGCAATTTAAGCCGAAACTTAAATTGTTCGTAAAGTATTAAGCCGGCATTTTGCCCAATTCTTTGCATTTTGCAATTGCTTAGTCATCCGGTGCATCATTGCAAATCACGCTGTCGCAAACCAAATCTGCACCGATAGATTTGCAGTCGTCCTCCCAAGTTTGCATCCATTCACCGTTGCCCCGGCCGTACGAACCAAAAAGTGCGAATATTTTGCGTAGTAAGTTAGCATATGCTAACCGTACTATCAAAAAAATAAAAGCATTTTGCTTTATATATTTTGACTTTCGCTTGTTTTATCAGTTAGCCTCCGCTAACTACAAACACATAATACCATTCATCCGTGCATTTGTCAACACTTTTTTTAAAAAATTTCGGAACGCTCTCACGCCCCGAAATTTATTAAAAGCCAAAACTTATACAGCCATATAATACAATCAGTATTTTTTTACAATATTTTTAATCATCTTAATATCTTTTTTTGTGCTGACGGAAGATGTGTTTTTATATTCCAAAAGAGCCACCGGAATTCCGAGTTCTCTGTGCACCCAGCCGATTGCAAATCCTTGGTTATAACAATACACATCATTTTGTGTTCTTCTCAAATTATGACTGCTTCTTATGATTCTGTTCAGTTTTCTTGAACCTATAACCTGATTTTCCCAGCCGTGACAATTAATATACAAATCAGTGTCGCTTTTCAAAATATACTTTTTCAAAGCCCTTGTTTCTTTGCCTCTGAAGCGTCTGAAATCACGGTTCATATCAACATGCTTTGCCGTGCATCTTCCAAAGGCTCTTGAGTTTTCCCTGCTGTTGTTTCTGCCGTCGAATGTTCCGTCGGGATTGGCGCAAACAACAATAATCAGCCTGTAATTCTTCAATGAAGATGAGTGCTCGGTAAAGTACTTAACAAGCCTTACAGCCTCTTTCACAAGAACCTTCCCGTCCCTATAATATTCATCCTCAAAACCGTGAATGGCAAAATCAATAAACAGTGTTTTTTTATACTTATTGTTTTTAGACTTGTTATAAATCTCATACGCTTCAAGCGGTTTGCCCATAACAGACTTTCCGTAAACCACTCTTTTCAAGTTGCTGTGAGTGAGCGACATTTTTGCAATTCCCTTGCAATATGGCAACACTTCTCCCTTGATAGTCAAAGGTTTATCATTCTTTTTATTGTTATCAGGCTTACTCTCGTGAATGTCGTTTTCAACAGCTTTATTGACAGTAATCGTTATATTATAGGTTGCTGTGACCACTTCGTTAATTCCATATGACGGTGTGTCGTCATAATACTCATTGTAATAATTGCCATAATAATTATCGCAACTATACGACTCTACGGTGAAAGTTATCACACCTTCGTTGACAGCCACAATTTTTTGCCCGTCAACAATAGACACAACATCACTGACCTCGGAACACACTCGAAAATTCTCCTCTTTATGACTTTCGGGAAGCAGGCTTTTGATTTCAACCTCGTCACCGATATTCATTGTATGTTCCAAGTTGTATACTTCATCATCGGCAAATGCGCACACAGGGAACGAAAAAAGCACGACAAAAATTAATAATATTGTAGTAAATCTAATTGTTGATTTTTTCATTTGTTTCTCTCCTTTTCCAACAGAATATTTTATCACATCTTGTCAAAAAAGAAAAGTATTTTTCTAAAAAAATACGACACATTATCTTGTATAAAAATAATGCATCGTATAATTTTAAACATAATTTAGTTTTTTCAGATGTTTATTCCCACTCTTTTTCGAGATTATCATTTGTACTATTTTATCTCTATTTCAAGCCATTTTAGTACTGTTTTAGCGTTGTTTTTCTTTGTCTTATTCTCTTTATCATCACTTTCTATTTTTAGCTGTCCTGCACAACTGCACGGAAGCGATCTTCATAGTGGAGAATATAGCTGATGACAGTTTCCATGTGCATCCACACCATATCCTCCAAAACGACTGCACGGATGTAGTGGGATTTGCATTTTTCATCGTTCTTACGATGAGTGAAAGCAAATTCATCATGCCCTGCGAAGTTCTGTCAAATGTAGATAATCTGATAATACGATTATGGCTTACATGTAGCTTTTGACTCCGAATATCAGCCAGCATCTATATGAGGACAGAAATTGTAGCAGCTTTTGAAAAGAATATTGCTTTTTCCTGCATAAAGTGCTATAATTTGGTATATACTGAAAACAGAAGGAGAAAAGCGTCCATGCCAAAACCGCCACGGTGCCGTTGGATTTGTGGCGCACCACAAGTCGAGACATTTTGCTCCAACGGGGGGCGAGAATACCGAGCCAATCCTGCTGACACTGTACGAGTACGAGGTCATTCGGCTGGTTGACTTGGAGCAGCAGATCCATGAGCAGATCGCCCGGCACATCAGCTTGGCACGGGAGGCAGTGGCACGGATGCTCAAAAGCTTCTCGGAGGACGGACCGGTGGAGCTGAAGCGTGGTGCAATCACGCTACGGGATAAGAACAGAATAAATCGTCTAAAATAAAAAAGAATGTAACTTCGTCACAGAAGAAAATCATAAATTTGCTACAATAAAAGCAAAAAAACAGGAAGGAGTATCTACCATGAAAGAAACGAAATACGCAGGGACTCAAACCGAAAAAAACCTGATGGCTGCCTTTGCCGGTGAGTCCGAGGCACGCAACAAGTACACCTATTTTGCATCCAAGGCCAAGAAGGAAGGCTACGAGCAGATCGCGGCGTTGTTCCTCAAAACCGCTGATAATGAGAAGGAACACGCCAAGCTGTGGTTCAAAGAGCTGAATGGCATTAGTGACACCGCCGAAAACCTTCTCTCCGCCGCTGAGGGCGAGAACTACGAGTGGACGGATATGTACGATGGCTTTGCCAAAACAGCCGATGAGGAAGGTTTCCATGAGCTGGCCCAGCGTTTCCGCCTGGTTGCCGCCATTGAAAAGCACCACGAGGAGCGCTACCGTGCCCTGCTGCACAATGTGGAGATGGCGGAGGTCTTTGCCAAGAGCGAGGTCAAGGTGTGGGAGTGCCGCAACTGCGGGCATATCGTGATCGGCGAGAAGGCCCCGGAGGTTTGCCCTACCTGCAACCATCCCCAGAGCTATTTTGAAATTCACGCAGAAAACTATTAAAGAAAGAAAAGAAGAATTATCATGGAGCAGAAGTTTTACATTTGCAAGCATTGCGGTAACATCATTGCCAAAGTTAAGGACGCAGGCGTCCCTGTCGTCTGCTGCGGCGAGCCGATGAGCGAGATCGTTCCCGGCACCACCGATGCCGCCGTGGAGAAGCACGTCCCTGTCTGGACAGTGGAAAACGGCATCGTCCATGTCAAGGTCGGCTCCGTGGAGCATCCCATGCTGCCGGAGCACTACATCGAATGGGTATCTCTCCAGACCAAGCAGGGCAATCAGCGTAAGGAACTGCATCCCGGCGAAAAACCGGAGGTCTGCTTCGCTCTCTGCGAGGGCGATGAGGTCGAAGCGGTCTACGCCTATTGCAACCTCCACAGTCTGTGGAAAGCGTGATCGTATCTGATAAAAAAGCGACAAGTTAACCGAATATTATTAAAAATAGAAATATCATGATACAAAAAAGAAAGGAGAATTTCATTATGAAATATGTATGCGATGTGTGTGGTTGGGAATACGACGAAGAAAAGGGCTATCCGGAAGGCGGCATTGCACCGGGTACAAAATGGGAAGATATTCCGGATGATTTTGAATGCCCTTTATGTTCAGTTGGCAAAGACCAGTTTTCTGTGGTTGAGTAAGAAAGTACAACAAAACCTATAAACAAAGAGCCGTGAAGCAGTATGTAAGATACCACTTCACGGCTCATTCTCGCTTATATAAAAATTTGCCGTAACATGACCTCGTCACAGAAAAATGCTATGTCCTGCGGTATGATAAAGCCACAATCAAGAAAGAGGTGGCGAACATGAAAATCAAGCTCAACCCCGATCAGGAGATTGTCAATACCATCAGAGAATAACTCAAGCGCACCGGAGGATACTGTCCCTGCCGCAGGGAGCGCACAGAGGCGACCAAATGTATGTGCCGGGAGTTTAAGGATCAAATTGCAGATCCCGGCTTCGAGGGATTCTGCCACTGTATGCTCTATTACAAATTCTTGCAGGATTAAGGGCGGAACGCTATGCTGTCAAAGAAACCGGCTGCCGTAGATAAAACGCGGTACGCTCAAAGTGGGCAAGGTCAAAAATAACCCCTAATGTATGAATTAAAATTCATACATTAGGGGTTTTCCTATGTATTAAATTTAGGGTAACAGTATCAAAACAGTATCACGCTTGATGAAAAATCATCAAAAGTGTAGTGTTTATGCACCTTTTGGGGCTTTATGCTACTATTCCCACTCGTTGTTGGGCATCATATTTAACGGATTTTGCTTCATAAATTTGATACCTCATTTTTTTGATTATTTGATGTGTCCATATTATCCAGCCCTATACGATGGGCTGTTATCAAATTGTTATCGGTGGTGATAACGGGGGGTAGCAGGGTTGTTGTTTTCTCTGGTGGTTTACAACTACATTTTACCACGAAAGGCAGGGAAATGCAATAACCATCCTTGCTGTGGCGTATCAAGGAATCTTACTGAACATATGGCGCACCTTATCCAAACGGCTGTTTGGACGACGGGGCTGGATGATTGGCTCGCCGACAGTGGCCTGATACCCTTTCAGTTCCGTCAGGCACACACTCCGCCCGTTGGTGTAAAAGGCCAAATCAGTACGGTATGCCTGTATGCAACGGGCGGGAATCTCGCCAGTAAAGACAACTTCATCCTTTTTTACCTGGGCCGTTT